>ERZ1643247.901-NODE-901-length-31785-cov-45.483706_pt1 | contig 31785 bp, 24 predicted proteins | sample MGYA00579264_ERZ1643247 | MGnify/ENA primary metagenome ERZ1643247 (study PRJEB29033, sample SAMEA4952262) | chicken gut metagenome | biome: Broiler Chicken; feature: Gastrointestinal Tract; material: Caecum | place: Ireland | collected 2018 | study: Broiler... | reverse complement strand
ATGGCAGCGCATCCTTCACCTACGATGCGGGCGGCGTGCGCCAGAGCAAGACGGCGTTACGACTACCTTTATAAGAGGTTACTCATGCACGATTGGCGTTTAGAAAATCCACCTTTATTTTTAATGAATGCTACCATAAAGCAAATACATTTCCCTGAATTTTGGCAGACTTCTTATAAACAAAAAAATGATTTTTATCATTTAATAAAAACCGATGCTGAAAATTTTGTATCTCGCTTTCATCGGGGAGAAGAATTTCTGCACGGTGAAAAGATTCAGGCATTTTGGCATGTACATTGTCTTTTTTGCACGGCAAAAATCACAACAGACAAATTGATTGACTGTTATTGTACGGAAGATTACACCTCTTGGATCTGTCAATCTTGTTTGGAAGATTTTAGAAACCTATTCCAATGGAAGATCATCCAAAGGGATGATCGCGCCCCATGCGGCAGGTAACTTTTTGAGAGGTAAAACCAAATGTTATCCAATTTTGATCAGAACAGGCAAAACAGAGAATTGTGCGAATTTTATTTGAATCCCGATGATTTATCGAAATTCTGCGTCGGATATATTCTTGAAAAAGATGAATCTCATTGCCTGATCGCCTGCTTGGATCCTTATGGCAAAAGAGACGGCTTTTGCTGCTTCCGAATAGAAGATCTGATCAAAGTGCAGACCGACACAAAATATTTGATCTGCCTGAAAAAATTGTTGGTCCACAATCGGGACAACGGTTTTTTTGAACAAAAAATCCAACTGCAAAATGCAGGCGCACCCCTGATCGATCGGGTATTTCACTTTATCCAAAGAGAGAATAAAGTTTCTTCGTTTGAAATTTTAGGCGGCAACGTAAAGGACTTTTACGGCACGATTTCGGATATTTCTGATCGCGGTTTAATAATCCAAGCCATATCCGATTACGGCTGCACAGACGGCTGCGTATTCATTGATCGTGAAACGATATCAGCCGTTGCGTTCGATTCCTGCGATGAGTGGAAAATCGAAATTCTTTACCGTTGGGGATTGGCGGATGAAGCATCTATAAAATGATCTATAAACACGAAGAGCAAAAAGGGCGCGGCAGTAAAACTGCTGCGCCCTTTTTGGGCCGTGACGGCAAACGAAAACGGATGGCACTTCCGATCACGGCCAAATGCTCTCAACTCGAGGGGTGATCGTTATCAAAAAAATACTCCGGCGGCGGCATCCCCTATTATAAGGGGTAGCGCTCTTCAATATCGTAATTCAGCCCGAACTGCTCGGCTTTTTTCCAACAGGCGATGGCCTCTAAACATTCGATGTATGCCGTTTTTTCGCCATAGGCAAAATCGTTTTCGCCGGTATCCTGCAGATCTTTCAGCTCTTCTAAATTCATGACGAGCCATGCCATCATTTTTTGAAGCGTTTGCGTCGCGTTTGCTTTTTTCATAATGCTATTTCTTCCTTCAAGATTTCTGTATATCCAATCAATTGCAGACTGACACAGCAATTGTAGATTTTTTCAATCAATCTGCGCTTGTGCTCATAGTAGACGCTCCTCGACCAAGGCATCCCGCAGATTATGGATATATCACTTTTGCCTGCCTCTAACTCGCGGATCATCGAACGGACCCACTTGTTGTTTGTGCTATTGTAAATATCATCAATGATCGTCAAAACCGTCTTGACGTCATCCGTCAAGACGATCTCTCTTTTCCGCTTGCCGACGTAAAACGTCGCCTTGTGCAAACCCTTTTTGATTGCCTCCCGAATGTTCGGACAGCGCTTGATAAGCTCTGAAATCTCCCGTTTCGTCATAATATCCTATATTTCCTCTAATTACGACAGTATTATAGCAGAAAATGTTCCGCATAAAATACCAACTTTTTACGGATGTACCAAAAGGTAACACCCTGCGAGCACAAAATGGGGGAGCGCCCGATCCTTTTCGAATCGGGCGCTCCCCTACTACCTGCAATCCTGTGACGCCACTCGATTTGGATACCTCGTTTAATGGAGAAGCTGTTCGATGTATCCCTGCAACACTTCGGTACCGCCTGCTGTAGTGACATTTAAGTAATACACGACGCCCTCTACCGTAAATTTAGCATAAAAATTGTTTTGAGCAGAACTTTCTACCCGATATTCAGCAAATACATCGCCGATCTGCATAGAATCTGTAAAATCTTTGAATGAAGAAAAATCCTGAAAGTCGCCATCACTGAAACAAATTCCCAATTCCACTGCATCAAAATCTGTTTGCGAAATTAGTAAAGTGCTCTGAATGATAAACATGATTTGATCGTTTTCGACCAATCTGCCAACTTTGTACTGCGAGGGAAAACTATTTGCATCATAGTACAAAAAATTTAAGCCATTTTCCTCGCGCAACCGGTCCACATCTTCGACGTCCTCTCGATAAATGGCATCATCACCGTAATAAAGCGGTCCCTCCCGTTGCCCCGGCCAAAAATAGGCGAGCAACAGGGCGAGCGCCAACAGCAACGCAGCCGCAACGAGCACAATGGCCACGATGCGCCGCCTGCCGGCGGCCGCCAGCGCCCCGCCGCGCGCGGCAGGAGCGGCCCCCTCCCCGTACAGCTGTGCGGTCAGCTGCTTGGCCCTCTCTGCCCCGCCGGTATGGGCGGGCTCGCGGTCTGCATACGTCTGGATCACCTTGAGTGCGTCTTTTTTTTCCTTCATATTCCGTTAGCTAATGTTGACGATTAGCGCCTCCTCGATTTGCATGTAATCGTCCATTCGAATATACCCCTGATGGCCGGAACTGAACCCGCTGGAAGCCTGCAAATAGGTTTCCGTTTTGAACAGCGAGCCGTTGTTGTAGTAGCGGATGACGATGTACCCGTACACCATCATGATATGGGGATTATCCGAGATAGACCTGCTAATATATGTACGCTCTTCGTTATGCGTAATTGCATAAATAAAGTTGTACTTGGTGAGCAGCAGCACGCCCACCTTGCCGGCGTCAATGGCGTTTTCGAACTGCGTCATGTTGACGTTGGTCCGGCTGGAATAGAAGGAGGAGTACGAGAGGTCGTACCCCTGCCCTTCGACGTACGACTGCAGCCCATCCTTAAAATTTTCGCCGGAGGTGCCGGTAACGCCGACGTTGGTCTGCATCTCGTCGTACAATGTATAGAAAACCTCATCTGTTTGATCAAACCCCATATCGGGGAAGTAAGCATATGCCCCGGAAGATACCGTCATCCCCGGGTTAAAGTTGGGGATCAGGTTGGGGTAAAACCGATCGTAATACACCACGATGTTCAGGCCCGCCGTCACCGCGCAAAAATTTTTGATGGACGCATCCCCGTTGCCGTACGAAGGCGCCACAACGCGATAGTCGTCGTCAACGGTATAGTTGTCACGATACACGATTTCATTGTCTTCCTGCAAACCGCCGCCGTTGTAGTCGGCATCGGTATACACGGTATCCGAGTAGTACACTTCCCGTGCGGAAGCGCGCTGCGGCGCACGGCCGCACAGCGCCGACGCGCCGAGCAGCACAAAGAGCAGGGCGAGGGACAGGGAGAGGGCCCTTGTTTGCCAGTGACGAATGTTCATTGTTTACACTTCTCCTTTGTGTTCTATACTATAAAACACGCGGAAAAGGGCAATCGTACGAAAATTTTATTCGTTTTCGTAAAATTTTTTGATTTTTTCTTCTAATTGCTCCAAACGATACTGTATTGTTGATTTCGGCCGATGCAAGATCGCGGCGATCTCTGCGATGGAGCACCGATACCAATAGCGATAAATCACCAAGTTCTTTTCGGACTTTGAAAGTGTTTGGAAAATTTCGCGAACGATCAGCGTGTCTTCGTCGTAACGGGTGCTCAGGCTATGCGCATCTTCTAAGCTGCTCTCTTTATGCCGCCCGTAATACCGCAGTTTATTCTTCGCCATATTGTGGACGATCGTATTGATCCATGCCTTGGCATTCCTGTTTTCGCGAAACTTACTCGCCTTGGTGACGATGGTCACGAGGCTGTCCTGCACGACATCCTCGACATCGGCCGCATTTTTCAAGTAGATGGAGGCCACCGCCTCCATTGCCGAACCGACCCTTTTGAATATTTCGCCGATCGCTTCTGTGTTTCCCTTTGTAATCTGCAAGATCAAATCGCCGAGTTCTTGGTTTTCTCTATCGTTCATCTTATCATTCACATCTCCGTTATACGATCAACTTTCGGATAATGTCAATGATATTCTGCCGCAGCTCAGGCTTCAATCGTTCAAACAAATCTAAAAGTTCGATCTGATCTGCGCGCAGCGCGTCCTGATCAAAATCGGCAAACAGGGCCGCCGGCGTCGTGCCAAAGGCGACGCACAGATCTTCGATCACCTTGACCGAAGGCATGTAATCCTTTTCGTTATACCAATTTTTGATGGCCGTATAGCTGATGCCGATCTTTTTTGCCAATTCGGACCGAGTCCATCCTCTTTCGATGCGCAGTTGATCGATTTTTTGCCGAACATCCATATTTAACTCCCAAGATAAAACTTTCATTCCTATTTTATAGGAATTTTAAAAATATTTCAGGTTTTTAATTCCCGATATACGGCAATGTTCATTTCCTTTTGGAGGGATACGTTCGTTTCTGCGATCATATTTTATCTGCAGCCCCGGCGGCGAATCTGAAACAAAAAAGCGCAACAGAAAAACTGTTGCGCTTTTTTGGCTGCCGGTTACAGGGCCTGCGGCTGCGCCGCAAGGTTACTGCACACGTCCCAAATACGATTTTCCTATTCTCTCAACGGTCAACGGGCCGCACGCGAACGATTCTGGCGCGGGCTCTCCCGCTGACCGAAAGCAGCCTTACCGAACGCAACGGCTCACCTTACGGGGAACCGATCCACCAACCGGCGGAAATTGGAGTTGCTCCCCACGGCCCCGCCGATATCGTTGATCACGTTATTGATCGTCGACGTGCCGGATGCGGAGAACGAACAAGTGACCATATGGACCATTTCGATGCCGTCGGCGTCGGGCGCTTCGATCGCGCTGTCGATATCAAAAGAATTGCCGTATTGGACGAGATAGACGCCCAACCCGTATGCACGGTGTTTTTGCACCCCGTCATCCACCTTATAACTCGCGTAGCCGTTCTTTGTCCCGTCGTGCGACATGAACTGATCCTGCGAGGGGACGCGATAGGGCGTTTCGGACTGATACATGACCGTGAGGCCGTTTTCGCCCTCCCAATAGGTCTGGTACTTTTCGCAATGCTCCACCATCAGCGCGTAGCATTTGACGTTGTCGCCGCTGACCAGCAGGCCCGTCTGCACGGGATTGCCGTAATTTTTGACGACTCCGTTTTCGTATTCATCCTCCCACGCCACGCCGAGGGAATGGTCGGCGCGCCAGATCCAGAAGTTGTCCCCGATCGTATCGTTGGAGCGGATGACCATTGCGGTATCCGTTTCTGTATGGACGTTTTCCACCCCGCCGATGCGCAGGAACATATCGCTCAAAACGACGGGATTATCCGCATGGGAAAGGCCGGACGTTTCGCCGATGACGACCATATTTTCGCTGTATTCGCCCGCATCGATCAGGAGGTTTGCGAGGCGCACGCCGCCCACATCGCCCACTTTGATCGCGCATTCGCTGTTAAAGTTGCTGATCTCGAGCGTGGCATACCCCATACCGAGCACGACCGTATCGTCCTCGTTGACGACGACCGGCTTGTCCAACGAATAGTGGCCGGGGGTCAGCAACAGATGTTTACCGGAAGCGAGCGCTGCGTTGAGCGTTTCGGCATCGTCCGTATCGGGATTTGCCACATAAAAGTCGTCGAGCGAGATGAACCTGCCCGCCTCCTCTTCCGTCCATGTCACGCCGGAAGAACCGCTCACAACGTCCGGAACAAAGACGGAATATTCGCCGCCGTCGCAGATCAAAAAGGGCTTTTCTGCAATCTTTTCCGTCTCTTCGATGACCGTATAACGGTTGCCGCTCTCTGACCATCCTGCCGCGGGGATATAGCCCTCGCAGCCGCTGAACACATAACTGTGGGAGTTGCCGGACCAGGCCTGCCACTCGTCATTGCGCGACATCCACTGCTGCTGCGTGCCAGAATACACCGTACCCGATACCCGGCTGTTTGCCAAAAAACCGCCGGACGACCAGCCCGAAGGCGTGGACAGCGCTAAGTCGCCGTTGATATCCACGCGGCGCATGCTGGTAGCCTGCGAAACCGCCCACCGAACGACGATGGCGTTATTCCACTCGGTATCCGCGTCGATCGCGACGTTTTCGACCCCGCGCCAGAACGTACAGGTGGAGTTGTCGTTGGCCAGCACTTTATCGGAAACGTACAGGCCGCCGAGCTTTACGTCCCCCGGCACTTTTCCCAAGCCCATCACGTTGGTGTAATAGCCGACCTTGACATTGAGCTCGCTGTAATCGCCCGGCATGAACATGATGGCAAACCGTTCGTCTGAAAACTGACCGGTCGAACCGCTTTCCAAACGGGCGTGCTTTTCGTCGATATGCTGCTGGACCGCCTCCATATCGTCGTCCTCGGCCACGATGAGCGTTTCGTCGCCGAACGCACTGACGGGGTCGGCGATTTCCGTTTCCGTACCCGACTCTACGGCCTTGATGCAAAAATAATAATAGGGATATTCTTCCGTCTCGAAGCGATTGGAGGTCACGGTCCTGTCGTTGATCTTTTCATATTCGCCGTAAAGGCTGGGCGATGCGTAGACGTTATACCCGTCCGCATCGGTATCACCCCACCGGACGATCGCGCGCCCGTCGCGGACGTTGACCCTCACTTCACCCGCTTCCAGCTGCTCGTCGGCAAACTCGTCGCTATTTCCGCACGCCGTGAACGCGATCATGGCGAACGCGAACAAAAGCGAAATAAAAATTAAAACAGCCGTAACTTTGATTTTTGTTTTCATTCTTTTCTCCTTTCCTCTCTCATCGAACTATATTCTGATCCAAAATCTGTGCTGCGGATGGGCGCAGATATTCCAAAGCCGCAGCAAACCGAAAGGCTTATCCGCTCTTAGTCGGCGGCGCCCGCCTGCGGCAGATCCGCACTGCGCAGATGCTGCTTGAAGATATCTTCGAGCGTGGACGAATCTTCAAAGGTGTGCTCCGTACAATTCTCCGTCTGCAAATGAGAGAATTTTTCGAGGATCTCCTCATAAGAATCGCTGCTGGCATCGACTTTATTTTCCGCAACGTTGGGGACGTTGACCACGCCCCACGCCATGTTGCCCCAAACTTTGTACGTCCACGAAGTCCAGTGCCACCCGGAGGTATTCAGCAGATCGAGGACGTAATCCCAGCGCTCGGGCGATTCGTAGTTGGTGAACTCTCCCATATACAGGGGCACGCCGAAGTTCTGGCTCTCTGCATCGCGGAGCTTATTGTCCCAGCTGCGGCAGTAACTGTCATAGCCGATGCTATCCCCGGCATAGTGGTGGAAAGAATACATGCAGTTTTCCCAGCCGTATTCATCCGGCTGCGGCAGATTCCGGCCGTCCCAGCACGATTCGAAGATGATGATATGTTGGTCGCCCGTGCCGCGGATGGCCTCGTAGACGCGGTCAAAGAATGCCCAGTGGCGCTCCGACGTCTGCCCCGCCTTTTCGCCCGGCTCGTTGAGGATATCATAACCGGCAACGGCGGGATTGTCTTTGAAATGCAGGGCGAGCTGCTCCCAAAGTTTTACCGTCAGGCTCATGAGCTGTTCGTTCGAATAAAAGGTCACTTCGTCTGCCGTTTCAAAGATCTGGCCGCTGTGATCCTGCCCGTTCTGCGAACCGTACGCGCCGTGCAGGTCGAGAATGGTATAGAGGCCGTATTCCGCCGCCTCGTTGACAAACGCCTCGATCGCGGAAAAATCGTACTCCTGCCCGGCGGCATCGAGGTCTTCGATGGCTGGGAAATCGATATTCATGTACGTGAACGGCAATCGAATGACGTTCATGCCCATATCCGCACAGCGCTGAAAATCGGCAGCAGTCCACCAATTTTCCCGATAGGTTTCCCAGAGCCGTTTGGTTTTCTCTTCGCCAAAGCGCTCCAAAAATGTCAGCGTCAGCGACCTGTAATCGTTTGAAGGGGTCTTCCCGTATTGGAACCCCGTCATCCAGTGTTCCGTGACAAACAGCCCGCCCGCATTGACGCCGCGCAGCGTCACCCGCTCGCCGGCGTCGTTGCGAACTTCGCCCGATTCCACTGCAAGCGCGGGCATCAGCGTATACGCGGGCGGCTCCGTCTCTTCCTCGGGCGGTTTTTCGGGCGCGCAGGCCGAAAATAAGAGTATGCTGCCACACACGGCGGCACACAAAACAACTGCTATAGCTTTCAAAAAACGTTTCATTCCCATACGTTTATTGTAATCGACGGTGCCCTCAATGTAAATACACGATTCCTCCGAAGCGTTCATTTATAAACATTTCGGTCTATTTGTCTGTAAATAACCGTTCATTCAAATTTGTATCTTGCAAACTGAGCCATTCTCCGTTATTATATAGTTACTCATATAACCTTGAAATTTTTTGGGAGGTATTCAATGAAGACAAAACGTTTCAAAATCATTGCGATCGTTTCGTGTGCACTCATACTTGCGATCGTATTGGCTCTGAATGTCGCGGTCGGGATCTTTGCTCCCCTCCTGGACAAGTTCGTCGTCGGCTACCAAGAAGGCGAATCTTCCGGCGCGGCGAGAGCGGAGGGCGCTGCCCTGTCCGAACAGATCCAGGCGGAAGGCACGGTCTTGGTGCAGAACAATGACGACCTGCTCCCCCTGAGCAAGGAAGATGTACCGAAAGTGAACGTGTTCGGCTGGGCATCGACCGACTGGGTCATCAGCGGCTCCGGTTCCGGCCAGGTCAAGAGAGCGGGCGCGGTCGATTTCCTGGAAGCTTTGGAGGAATACGGGATCGAGTACAATACCGAACTGACGAATATGTACGAAGGATTCCGCGCCAACCGCGAATTCAGCATCGCAGGCAGCCATGCCGGCGGTGAAACGAGCGCAAACCCCGGTTCCAGCGGCTCGCTGCACAGCTTTAACTATGAGTTCTGCAGACTGTACGAGCCGAGTATCGATGACCGCAACTATTATACCGAAGCGCTCCTGAGCAACGCGGAAAGCTATTCGGATACGGCGTTCGTCGTAATCGGCCGAGCGAACGGCGAAAGCGACGATGCACCCAAGGTACAGTACAAAAACTGCTCGGGCAAGGGCATGCCTTCGCCCCAGTACATCGACGACACCCGCACATACCTCGAGATCTCTACAGAGGAAGAGGCGCTGCTCGAATACGTCGGTGCTACCTATGAAAATGTGGTCGTCCTGATCAATTCCACGAATGTCATGGAACTCGGCTTCATGGAGACGATCCCCGGGCTGGATGCCTGCTTGGTCGTCGCCACGACCGGTACCGCAGGCGCAAGAGCCGTCCCGAAGATCATCTATGGCGAAGTGAACCCTTCCGGCAAGCTCGCCGATACATTTGCTTATGATCTTTCCACTTCCTCTACGTATGTAGATACCGGTTCCGGCAACGATACGACCAACTTCTACACCAACGGGTCCGGGCTGTATCCCACCACGACCACCCATACGAACGGCAGCTCCGTCGTCCCGTATGAAGGCGTCGCCTACACCGACTACAGAGAAGGCGTCTATATGGGATACCGGTGGTACGAAACCGCAGACGAAATGGGATTTTGGGATTCCGATTTTGCCAAGAATCATTGGGGCATCAGCGAAGGCTATGAAGACGTCGTACAATATCCGTTCGGCTACGGCTTGTCCTATACCGAATTCGAATGGACGATCACTTATATGGAGATCCCCAACAACCAGTCGCTCTCCATCGACGATGTGATCAAAGTAGGCGTGACGGTCACCAATGTCGGCGACGTGCCCGGACAGGACGTCGTGGAGCTGTATTACTCCGCACCTTACAACGAAATCGAAAAATCTTCCGTCAACCTCGGCGCGTTCGGCAAGACGCAGACCGTCCTGCAGCCGGGCGAATCGGAATATGTGGAACTGACCATGAACGTTTCGGATATGGCGTCCTATGACTACGAAGGCTTTATCGTACCCGGCGGCGGCTATGTCCTGGAAGAAGGCAACTATACCCTCTCCCTGCGCACAGACTCGCATACGATCGCGACCGATAAGGTCGTAAACGGTTCGGGCAGCGTTCACAACGACGCGATCATCCATTATTCCGTGAACGAAGATACCAACTATTTGCAGGATGAAGTATACAACCGCTTCACCGGCGAAGACACGACGGACGGCGTCGCCATCGACGGCAACAGCGACGGCTCGGCTGAGATCACCTATCTCTCGCGGGCGAATTTCGAAGGGACATTCCCCATCGAACAGGGCGAAAACCGTGCAATGACCGAAGAGATCATGGCCCTCAACCTGTACACCGAAGAAATGGCTGACGAATGGGCCGCAGAGCGTTCGGATGCAGAGGCGGTCACCTTCGGCGATACTTCGCAGGGCGGCCTCGTCTACGAGGACGGCCAGATCAACGATTACGGAATGCAGCTCGGCTTTGACTACGACGATCCCGAATGGGAAGAGCTGCTCAACCGCATCACCAAGCAGGAGATGCTCAGCCTCGTCCTCAGTTCTTATACCGAAACGCAGGCGATCCCCTCCATCGGCAAACCCAAGACGAATGACTTTGACGGGCCGAACCAGCCCGGCAGCTTCTCCGACGGCATTACCGCCGAGGCGACGGGATTCAGCTCCATCGCGCTCGCGCAGACCTGGAACGCCGAGCTTGCATACAGCATGGGCTCTGCCTTTGCGACCGAATGCAACAGCTATGGCATCAACGGCCTGTATGGTCCCGGCGTGAACCTGCACCGTTCTCCCTTCGGCGGCAGAAACTATGAATACTATTCGGAAGATCCCCTGATCTCCGGCGTCATGTGCGCAAACTTCGTAAAAGCGGCAAAGAACAAGGGCGTGTTCTGCTACCTCAAGCACATCTGCCTCTATGAGACGGAGAGCGGCCGCGACGGTATGTATGTTTGGCTGACCGAACAGGCACTGCGTGAACTGTACCTGAGACCTTTCGAAATCGCCGTGAAAGAGGGCGGATCCAACGCGATCATGACATCGTACGGCAGAATCGGCGCCGTCTGGACGGGCGCAAGCGAAGCGCTGCTGCAAGAAGTGATCACGGGCGAATGGGGCTTCCGCGGGGCATTCCTGACCGACTATTCCGACCATCCCGAATTCATGGATCCCGATGCAATGATCCGCGCTGGCGGCGACCTGTTTATGAGAGTCGGCGGCGGTTCCTTTAATTATGAACAGGAATCCAACGCATTCGACCAGGCTCTGCGAGCAGCGACCAAGGACGTCGTTTATATGTGGCTGAACACGCTGGCAACCAATGCGGACTACAACGCGAAGATCGAGAGCGGCGAGATCGATGACGAGATCGTCATTCCGACCAGCCCTAAATTGAATTTCCGTTGGTATATCCCGGTGCTGGTCGCGGTTGACGTGGTCGCCGTTGCCGGATGCGCCGTATGGCTGTTCTTCGCATTCAAAAAGAAAAAGGCCAAAGAAGAGTGATCCAATCAAACAAGTGTTAAAAGAAAGTGCATCCTTTGGATGCACTTTCTTTTAACAAACATGTGCCTACCGCCGTAAAAGCGCAGTTCCCATAAAGAATCAAAATCGAAATTCAATTTTAATCGAAATTGCACTTTCGGGCAATGAAAGAACTCTGAGATTTTTTCTCGGGGTTCTTTTGCTTGATTGTTGAACGGCCTTGATTTACGGCTCTACACGCATCCTTCCATTGCTACCTCCCTTCAATCCGTTGCAAATACGGAATAACTATGTTATAATTAGTATGATATTAGACTTTACAATGGTAGACTAATTATGGAGGTTGTAGAGGTTGTAATGGCTGTCAGTAAGGAGATCAATGAACTTGTGAACGCCTATTGCAGATTGCGTGACAGACAGCACGCGGTATACACCCCGCATTTGCAGGTTTACGGCAAGGGCGGCGAGCCATGCCCCGTTTGCGAAGACACATTGCTGCGCATCGTCCTCGGCGGCAGGGGTTCGGTTTTCTGCCCGCATTGCCAGAAATAATGGGGAAAGAAGATGAAATATCCATATCAGACAAAGCGCCTTTTCGTATCGGATAAGGCGGTGGACATTTTCACCTGCGAACAAGACGATTGCCCCGTCGTGTATCTGAACACCTTTCAGGAAGAGGGCGAACACATTTTTCGCGCACTGCAAGCCGCTTGCAGTCCTCCCCTTTCATTGGTCGCCATAAGCGGACTCGATTGGGAGCGCGACATGACGCCATGGGAAATCCCGCCGATTTTTAAGGGGGATACTTCGTGTTCGGGCGGGGCGGATGATTATTTGAGTATTTTAACAGAAAAAATCGTGCCGGCTGCAGAGCGGGAAATCGGCTCCGTTTTATGGCGGGGAATTGCAGGGTATTCTCTTGCAGGGTTATTTGCCCTCTATGCCCTCTATTGCACAGACATATTTTCAAGGGCGGCAAGCGTTTCGGGCTCTCTATGGTATCCGCATTTTTTGGATTATGCCCTGTCACATCAAATGAAACGGATCCCCGACCGCCTGTATTTATCCCTCGGCGACAAAGAAAGCAAAACAAAGAATCCTTATCTGAAAACGGTACAGAAAAACACCGAAGAACTTGCCGAATTCTATCAGAGGCAAAATATTCATAACGGTATTTCAGCGAAACGCCGGCAATCATTATGCCAACGCAACGGAGAGAACGGCAGCCGGCCTTCTGTGGCTTTTGGAAAAACAGTAACGGAGTAAATAACGATGAAAGAGACGATCGATTCGCTTTTTGAAAAAGTTGTAAAAGAGAATGAGAGCAGACCTGCGATCATTGAAAACAACAGAACGACGACCTTCAGCGAGCTTTCCGCACTTACCGACATGATTGCGGGAACCTTTTCCGAATAAATGTTGACGAAGATTGCGGCTCAGATGATTCAAAAATGCCCGCAACAGCGGTCAAAGCAAAAATGAGAAAAGGCGTGGCTGTTACACCACGCCTTTCATTTATTTTGCAGCGCCCTTTACCGAAATTCCTTATGAAGACTGCGGTACTGCGGCGGAAGGTATATCCCAACAAACAGGCGATCACCCCTCGGCGCCGATCCTGGAAAGATATCTTTCTGTAAATCCTCTCTCCCCCTCTTCGATCAATGTAACGATGTTGCTCGTCGTAGCATTGAACAGCATATTATCGAACAGGGAATCCATCAAAAGATACAGTTCCGTGCAGGCGTACGGCTCGCTTGCCCGCCTGCGGCCGTCAAAGCCGCGATAAAATTCCCGGATATATGTTGCGTTTACGTTTGCATATTGCAGATAAATTTCCTGCAATTTCTCTTCATACGCGGCGTCCTGCCAGACGGAAAGGACCGGAAATACGGGATCCCCCTGCCGATTGCGTTCACTGAACCCGTACTCGAGGACAGAAAAGGAATGTTCATCCGTGTCCGGTCCATAGCCCATAAACTGCAAAAAAAGAAATGCACCCTCCGTCTGCTCACGATCTGCGCGGGAATTGACGGCAAAAACAGTACCATTCCAGGCGGAAGAACTCTCCTCTCCCTCCGCAACAGGCATCGGCACGAAGGCAATATTGCCGTTCAGAGACGGTTCCGCAGCCAACGCCGTTGAAAGGCTGTTGCTTTGGCAAAAGGCAAAGGCGATCGCGTTTTGAGCCATTGCCGCCGCCCAATCTTCCACGCCGTACGCTTTGGAATCATCTGCATACCCTTCCTGCGACATCGAACGGACCCAGCGCATCGCATCTCCGAATTCGTCTGTATCCAAAACGAGACTCCAATTCCCTTCGGCATCGCATTGTTCGAGGGCGCCGCATCCAAAGTTATAGGCGATATCCAAAAAGAGCTTTCCGCTGTCCGCATCGCCCGACGGAAACATGGCGCTGTAGATCTTTTTTGAAGAATGATCCACGATCGTTTCAGAGGCTGCAAGAATTTCAGCAAAAGTATCCGGATACAGCGGCTCGCCCAAGTCATCGTACAGGATATACTCTCCCTGCTCATCCTGCTCGATGATGCCTGCACTGCATAACAGCGGCAGGTTCAGGACCATACCCAAAGCATATTGTTCCGCAGGGACGCCGTATACGCGCGCCCCGTCGGAAATTTCGTCCAAGAAAAAATCATCCACCTTATCCAACCAGCCGTATGACTGGAGATAAGAAGCGACGTCCTGGATATGACCGTTGCGGTATGCATCGCGAACGCGGGAGGCATCCACCTCAAAGAGAGTAGGAAGCTGACCGGACGCAAACTTGGCGACCGCTGTTTCCGAATCATAGACGTACGGAGAGGATTCGATCTCGTACTGCGGATATGCTTGCTCGAATGCGGCTATTTGCTCCTCGTAGAAGTCTGTATCATAAACAGAGGAGCCCTGCCACATTCCGATCGTAATTTTGATTTTCGGCTGACTCGCCCCGCAAGCAGAAAGGATCGTGCAGGCGCACACGCAGAGCGCAGACATTGCCGCCCAAACAAACCTTTTTATCGATTTTTTCTTCATGAATTTGAGTTTTCTCCAAAATTGTGCTATAATAGAATCACATATGTTCCAAAAAACAAAAAAACGTATTTATAGGACATTGCTCCTGCTTGCCCTGCTTTTGATCGCGCTGATCGTCATACCGAGCATCGCGATGTTTTCGGATGTATTTTACTCGACGTATGAATCGACGGCCAAAAACAAACTTGACCGCAGCATCTCAGCCAGCCGTATGTATATCGACTCGATCATGGCCACGACGGACAATCTCGCGTTAAACCCGGAGATCATCCAAACGCTGAGCGGGCAACGCACGAGCTCGCTCACCCCGCTGTTGGACGCGACTTGCACCTATTCTCTCGACATCGGTGCCATCACTGTATACGGTTTAGACGGCTCGATTTATACCTCCTCCGGCGTTGTCAATCCCCCGGAGGCGGAAGAACTGACGGCACGCAGCGATATCGCTGAATTTTTTGCAGACCGGAACGCGGATGAATATGTCTCTCTGCGCACTTCGGAGATCATTAAGGCGTACAATAACGTCCCCTATGACGAACAGCAGGGGATCATCAGCTACTGCCGTAAAGTTTACAGAACGGACGGAGACGTGATCGGATATATCTTTTCGGACATATTCCCGCACGATCTTTTTGAATACTTTAATATAGCGGACAACCGCTTGGACGGAAGCGTCATCATGATCGCGTTCAGCGGCGGATACTTTTCATCCGATCATTCGGAAGAGACGGAGGAATATCTGCGAGCCGAAGCCGATACGATCGTCGGCAGTCGGCTGATCATTTCCAGCACTCGCAATTTTTACGGCGGGACCATCCGTGCCGCCGTGCCACTTTCCCCTCTCTACAATAATATTCTGCTCATTTCCGGCATCATCTTGCTGATCGGCGCGGCATTGCTTTACGCGGTCCATCTGATCGCCCGCGCAGCTGCAAATCAAGTGACCAACCAGTTGAACGAACTGCTGCTGAAAATGACCGAATCGACTCAAAAAATCAACGGTCTGTAAGCACTCAGATCCGCTTTTGGATACGGATCGTGACCTTTGTTCCCTTGCCTTTTTGAGAAAAGACCTCCAATCCGTATTTTTCCCCATATTCGAGTTTGATTCTCTCGTTCACGTTTTTCAGTCCGAACCCGCCGAGTTCGGACCTTTTTTTATGGCTGACCATGCCGCTCTCGACGTCAAATCCTACGCCGTTGTCCTCCACTTCGAACACGATGTCGCCGTCGCTCAGCCGGGTACGTATGGTCAAACAGCCTTTTTGATCTTCAAATGCATACTTAACGGCGTTTTCCACAATGGGTTGGAGGATCAATTTCAGCGTCATATAGTTGACGAGGCTCTCATCCGTTTCAAACTTTACCGTCACTCTGTCCGGAAAACGGATCTTATCAATTTCGAGGTAATGGGCCGTCAGTTCAAGTTCCTCGCCGACCGTGATAAATTTATCCCCTTTATGCAGGGACAGCCGGAAAAATTTTGCCAGGTTGACGGCGAGCTTTTCGATCTCCGGCTCCTTTTTCAACCGCGCCATCCAGGTAACGGCGTCCAGCGTATTATACAGGAAGTGCGGGTTGATCTGCATCTGCAATGCTTCCAATTCCAGCTGCCGTTGGATCTCGGCATCCTCGCGATTTTTTTGGATCAACTCAAAGATGTGCGTGATCATCTCATCGTACTTTTCTTCCAGTTTATACAGCTCATCGTTTTCATTCAATTTCAGGATGCCCTTTTTGCCCGTCTGAATGGTCTCCTTGATGTTCGCGTGCAGTTCTGCGATGGGTTTGGAAAGCTTTTTGGCTCGCAGCACGGCAACGAGGATACCGACCAAAAAGACGGTGATCGTGATGCCGAGCAGCAGCCAGGTCAGCAGATCGAATGTGCCGTAATAATACCCGTAATCGAGGATGCTGACAAGGAAATATTCCAACCCGTACCGTTCGGCCAAGCCCTGCATCGGGCTGACATTGACGATCTTTTTTTCATCCCCCATCTGCAGAGTCTGCGTGCTCGATTCGCCGTCTAATTCGTACAAATTTTCATAAAAATACAATTTTCCCACGTAGTCTTTATCGACGTGGGAAAAAATGTAACCGTCATTGCGGATGATATAGGAATAGCCCTCCTCGGTGCCGAAGCCGGAGAGGCAATAAGCGATCGCCGTTTCCGGCATAAAAAAAACAAAACAGCCCTCTGTATCCGTGACGCTGTTGTCCAAGTAAACCACAAACGCATGGCAGCCGTTTTTATAGTCGCCTACGACGACCCTGTTCCTATTTTCTGCTGCCAACAGAAATACTTCCTCTGCAGGAGCCGCATAGCCGTTGACAGAAATATACCCTCCTTCGTCATGCCAGCCGATATCGGTAAAAGCATCCGACTGCGCGAGCTCCGCGAGGCCCTGCAGGGCCTGCATCCGCACGGCGTAACCGTTGTCGCTCTTCAAATTTTCCAGCGCTTCCGCATTGTTTTCGCGCACGATACGCGAATATGCATAGGCGACTTCGTCGATCACAGCCACGACGCGTTCATCCACGTCCTTTTGGTATAAATTGATGCTGTCGTTGATGTAACCGCGCATGGACACCGTCATGGATATCTGTACGACGGCAAGCATCACGGCAAAGATGCCCGTTAAAACAAAGGTAAACAGCAGGATGAACTTGGTACTCAGTTTAGTTTTTTTCATGGATCAAATCGATATATTCGCTCGGCGTAATACCAACCCTCTCTTTAAATACCTGCCCGAAATAACGCCCGTCTGAAAAGCCGACCGCTGCAGCGATCTCATTGATGCGCATTTTTCCCTGGCTGAGCAGTTCCTTCGCCTTCGCGATCCGGTAATAGGTCAGGCACTCGTTAAAGGTCGCGCCTGTCTCCTCCTTGAATTCGTGCATCAAATGGCTTTCGGAGATAAAAAGTTTATCCGCGGCCCACTTGACGGTGATCTTTTCGGAATAGTGCTCGACGATGAGCGCAATGGCATCTTCCACGATCTTTTTTAACTGCTTCCCGCCGCGCATGCCCTCTTCCGAATAAAAGAATACGCCGCCGACTTCGAACACTGGCGACGCCGCCGCTTTGGCCCGTGCGACAGCCGTGCACAAACTGATATCCCGGCCGAACGCATCGCTCAGCCCGATACAGGCAAAGGAGGTGTTGTTCCCGCATTCTCCGAACAGCCGCTCGGCGCACTCGCGCAATGCTTCCGGATCGATCAAACCCGTAACGATGAGAAATTTCTCCCGAGACAAGTACCCGACCGCCTTAAAATTTTCCAAAGAACGCATGAGAGCGTGATAAAAATTTTCAAACGCTGCATCCAGAATGCGCAGAGCCTTTCCGTACACTACGGTACCGGAATCGGGTATAAAAATATTCAAGACGGAGAGCTGGTCCCGCAGGGATTGATCGTCTACCCCTTCTTCCAGCTTATGGAAATAGATCTCCTTGATATAGGAGGCACCCGAAGCAAGGCTCTGCAAGGCATTGCTCTGTTTGCGGCGCTCCTCTAATGCGGCGATGGTTTCCGCCGTCTTTTTGGTGAGCTGTTCGTTCTCTTCCGGCTTCAGTACATAGCCGGAAACGCCGTACTCCATTGCCTTGCGCACGTACTCGAAATCGCTATAGCCGCTGTAAAAGATGATGGCGCCGTCAAATTTCCTTTCTGCGAGCGTTTCTGCCATCGCAAGCCCGTCCATCACCGGCATACGCACATCGGAAATGATCAGATCCGGCTGAAAGCGTTCAACCGCAGCAATTGCCTGTTTGCCGTTCTCACACTCGGCCACGATCTCTACATCCAGTGCAGACCAGTCGATCGTCTCCCGGATCCCTCTCCGCACCAGATATTCGTCATCTACAATGATCATTTTGTACTTCGCTGCCATATGCTCCCCCAAGGCACGTTTTTCAGATGCAGATCATTTTTCAGCTACTCTACAGGATGCGAGAATGTTCACAAATTTTGCAGAGCGCTCACCCCGACGGGAGTGAAAAAGATCTTAAATACTGCCTGGGGCATGACCGCGCGAATGATGCGAAGGACCTCTTCCTTTTTTTCCTTGCAGCCGCCAGCAAGCCATTTGATCGTGAGTTCCGTCACGTTTGTGCAATACAGGTTGATCGCGAGGGAATTCACCGTCAAAGAGGAATTTTCTTCCCCGCCGGCATATTCCTTGACAAAAAATTCCGCGAGCAGCTGTTTATAATAATTTTTGGCCGAATTGATATCCTCGGAATCGAATGCGTGCAGAATCACCTTGTCATGCTTTTCGAAAGCCGACAGGCACTGCAGAACAAACTCTTCCCAGCTCTTCGTTTCCTTGGAAATGTCACAATAAATATAGTTTTGAAGGCTTTGGCAGCACAGATGATATTTGTCGATATAATGCTTATAAAAAGTGCCCTTACAAGAACCCACCTCTTCGATGATCTCGCTTACGGTGATACTATCGATGCTTTTACGCTCCAACAGAGACAGCATACCCTGTTCAAAGTGTTTTTTCATGTTCATAATTGCACCTTCCTGTCCGATCGCATAGCTATGCATCCGGATTTGTTTTACGAATGCATTTTAACACACATTTTTCGGTTTGTCTATACTCAAAAACAAGGAGTGCATACTTTTCGACAGTTGCAACAGTTTTACCATACTCTTTTAGGGCGTCTTCTCATTTTTTTACTCTTTCGCTCCGCGAGATCATTTCTATACCATTTTCCAAATTTCGTCTGCGCGCCCACCGCATAAACTGTCATTTTATCGGCATAAACTGCAGCTGCGAAGAAGGCCGGCAAAGATTTCCCTCCTTTTTCCGTTTTACGGCTCGATCGGGAGTAGGCCCGCGCCTCCCGCATAAACATACAAAACGTCCATATTGGGGGCGCCGTAAGCGAGCGCCTCGATCGTCAAAACATTTTCTCCCTCCTGAAGCATACAGCCGGAAACGGTGACCGCCTTCCAGTCGTAGTAGTTGATCGGCGAATCGACTTCGAGCACCAATTGATCCAGGCGGACGGCGACGCCGTTGATCTCGATCCGGATCTTATTTTGCAGGTCATGCGTAGCGACGTTTCCCCTGACGTCTTCATCGAAATAGGCGCTCGCCAACATGAATACGACGTCGGCGGAAACCGCTTCGCTGCTCGTAAAGCGCCAGGTGATCGTGTTCCCCGGGACAGCAAAATTGCCGATCGCCGAATTGTTGCTGGCAAGTTTGCCGGTATTTTCGAAAATATACAGCTCGACCAGGTCTACACCCTCGCGCAGAGAAACACTATCCCCCAAATCCGCATCTTCGGCCTCAAATATGAGATCCGGCACCATGATCTCCTCCTTGCCCTCCTCCACGTTTTTCAGATAGTCGTACGAGGGGACAATGGCACTGCCGAGCGCCTGCGGGATCGGCTCGGGGGTGTACACCTGTACGGCGGCAATGCGCACCCCCTCCGCCGCCGTATAGGTGACGGCGTTGCGCAGTTCCTCCAGCGGAACGCCCCGCAAGACGACGATATTTTCCCCCTGCTCCAGCGCGATCCCCTCCAAATTGACCGTAGCGTCGTTGACCGAAACTTCCAGCAGCTGTGATGCGTTGGAAACGGCGGCATCCGCCTCGATCGTCAAAACATAGTCCGCCACATCCGCAGACGCACCCGTATACAGCTCGAACTCGTCCGCCGCGGTAAAGCCAAGGGAGTACGCATAACTGCCCGAATACGGCCCGACGGATACATCGTTGATGGCATAATGTTTGACGATGTCCACCCCAACGCCGTCTGTATAAATCTTGAGGACGTCCGTGTTCGGCATTGTGACCCTGTCACCGCTCGCTTTCGGCCCGATCTCAACGACAGTATGTGCAGAAAGCTCGACATTTTTGATCACGACGTAGCGCCACTCGAAATAGCTGTGCTCGGAAAAGCCGGGGAACGCCACGTAAGAAAAATCGACCTCCTCCCCGTTGATCGTGCAATAGACATAATCGCTCATCGGGTTCAGTTCGGCGATGCCATCCGCAGAATACAGCACATTGGACATGCGGAACACGAGATCTGCGACGCATTCTTGCTGCGGCTCGATCAAAAAACGGATATAATTGCCGATGTTGGAAATATTCTCGACCAGTTTCCCTCCGCTCGGCTCATTGCAAGTGCCGTCATCGATTTTGATATACGTATCGCCGTTGTTCAGCCCTCCGTCCAGGCAGACGAACGCCTCTTCCGCCTCGTAAATGAATTCGTCCGGCCGGGTCGAAAAATCTTCTTCGGCATAATATACTTCGCCGAAATACTTCGAATCCGGCTTGTTTGCCGTACGCTTATCGCCGCAGCGCTCGCAAACGGCGACCATCTGCATCGTCTCGTCGTCGTAGTGATAATCGCCGTACTGATGCCCGAGCGGCGTTATATGCGTGCTCTCATAGGAATAGCCGCATTCCTCGCACGTCTTAAACGTATAGCCTTCCTCTTCACAGCTCGCCGCCTGCTGCGAGCTCTTCCAATAATGCTCATGCTCCTTGATTTCATGATCGGAGGAGAGCAACATAATATAATCGACGTTGAGCGTTAAAACGTCGGATACCGATGTAAATACGATGGTATTGATCCCCTGCGAAACTCTGTAGGTACCCAAGGAAAAGACCTGCCAATTGTCGCTGTACCTCGATCCCTCGTCGATCATCATCTGCGGCAACTGCAGTTCGGTGCTATTTAAAGTCATTCGAAAGACATTGCCTTCGCCTGCGGCGAAGGCAGCCGAATTCGGCTGCGCGTTTGCAACGGCGATGCGGATCTCGCAGTTTGTTGCTTGGTCCGCCGTAAAAAACCAGGAGATCGCACTGCCGGCGTATAATTCGCCGACATATTTGCCGTTGCTTGTAATATTTTCACTGCGGCTGTTGGCACGGACGATCTCTGCCTGCTCTGTATCATATTCCGGCTCGATGACGGCTTTTTCCGCCTCCAACACGCACTGCGACGCCGCGTCACAGCCGCTCAGCGCGCTCAACGCCATCAGAGACAGCGCGAGTACCAAAACGAAACATAGGATGCGTTTGAAATGCATGCTCCCTCCCGGTATATTTGTTGATCCTGTTACGGCACGGACGGCGCCCAATATTCGGCAATAGGGGCACCGCGGCCCGTCAGGGAAAAAGACAAAAAAGAACGACCTTCTGTTTTTATACGAAATTGACGGCGCGAATCAAAAAATACGGCCGCGGCAATCTGCCTACGACCGTATTATACAACAAGAAATGCGTTTTGTAAAGTGTCGGCTAAAAATTTGCAGAAACTTAGGCTGCATCCCCGCCGAAGGGGGCGCCCGATCGGGCGCTATCCCCTGTACAGGGCGCTACAAATACACCTTCTATTCCGTCTCTTTATTCTGCCGCTTCCACATAAACGGTGACGAGGTTCGAACTCCATCCGGTGAACACGCCCAACCGATACTGCACAGTCGTTTCGCCGACCGTAGCCGTGATGACGGCATCCGTATCGATGTTATTGGAAGTGAGGTTGGTGCCGCTGTTGCCGTAATGGAAGAAGAGCCATTCGCCGACAGTGTTCTGCCTTGCGGAGAGATCGAGATAGACTGTCCATTCGTTATCAGCAGCCGTCACAAAGATGGTGGCGGGAGTTTCGGCATCGCCGAGCGAGAGGACCGTCGCGCTGCCCCAATCGGGATTGGTGGATCCGGAACCGGAGCCGCTGTCTGCATTATTTTGGATATCCGCGTACAGGGTCTGCGTCAGATATGCGATGACATCTTCCGGGGTGCCGAGTTCATCGACATACGAACCCTTAATGGCCAGGCAGGGCTTGCCGTCGTATGTTTCCAAGGTGACGCCTTCCGTTTTGACCGCTTCGTTCTGTGCGCGGTAGACGATGCCGCCCCATTTGCCCAGTCCGACATAGGAAACCTTCGTGCCGTCTGCATTGGAAATGCGCAGCGCCTTCTGGTTTTCGATCAAGCCGATGTTGACCGTTTCGAGATTGTCGTTGATGCAGCCCGCATTCAGCAGGTTGCCGTCTCCGTCTTTATAGACAACGGTCGGATCCTCTTCCGATTCGACGATGCTGAAATGGCAGTAGCCGTCGGTATTCAGGCTGTAATTTGCAAAGTTGAAGGAAACGGAATAGGAACCGTCTGCCCCGATCACGCAATACTGCACGTCGTCGGGGGATACGCAGCTGGTGAAGTCGATGCGAACCGTCTTACCAGCATACTTGGAAGCATCGACCTTGCCGTCGATCGTCAGGACCGCATTGCCTTCCGCGTCCTGCGAACCGGACAGGGTGTACTCATTCATGAAGTAATTGGTATACAGCGCTTTGAGCAGGCCGTTGTAGGTAGCAAAGCTGTACGCATAGTCGCCGACAACGATGATCTGCTCGGTATCGACAAAGTCTTCCGGATAATCGGACAGCAAGATCTCCTGCGTTTCGGCGCTTTCGCCCTCACCCGCGACGAACTTGATATCCATCCACTTGCCGAGATAATTTGCCTCGACGAGCTTTCTCATGTCAAACTTCAGCTCAAACGGATCGCCGCGCTGCGTGTTCTCATCGCCGACGGTATCGCCCTTAAGCTCGACCTTGTCATTGCCTTCGTACAAGTAGAGGTATGCCGTCTGTGCTGCGCGGAAGGTACCGGAAATGACGAGATAAGGGACATCGCCATCCACTTCGTAGTAAATGGATTCGAGCGCCAGCAATACCGGCTTATAATTTGCAACATATTCGACGCTGACATCGTTGTCCGCGGAGATCTCCGTAGCGCCATTGCTCCATCCGGTAAAGATGTAATCGCCCTCTGTGCCCCTCGTCCACTGCTCTTCCGTCGGCAAGGCGACATTTTCGGTCAGCTCGGAATAGGAGAAGGTAATGACGTTATCCTCGTCCTGCGCGACCATGTTCAGTTCGTCATTCGCCTCCAAAGCAGCGATGTAATCGGAAGAGATCTCACCGCCGGCGGGGTCGATCGTGACTTTCACTTCGACGGGAACCGTAAGCTGTACGGGATCCGATTCGACGCCGCGGAAACGGACGGAGAAGGAGGTATCGCCGAGCGTAAACGCGCTGCCGTGTTCATAGACGATGGAATAATCGGTTTCAGCAGCCGTACGGCCGGAACCGTATGTGACTTCAACGACCATGCCTGCGGTATCCACTTTTTCGCCCGCATAGTAAGTCATCGTCGTCGGATTGGTCGTAACGGCGACGGACGAGACCTGTTCGATCGTCGTGACCTCGATGGTCGTTTCTGCATTGACGGTGACCGAGTAGTTGCCGTCTCCGTCGGCCCTGACCGTGCGATCGTTCGCGCGGACAGAATCGATCTCGTAACCGGTATCGGCCGCAACTGTAAAGCTCAACGTGGTACCTTCTGCGACTTCGGCAGGAAGTTCATCGTAATCGGCAACCGTTACGGTAGCGTTTTCGCTGACATTCCAGGTGATCGCATACGTCACGCCGCTGCATGCCGCGAACGCGCCAAAGCTTAGAACAGCGACAAGTGCAAGCATGAGTACGATCAGCCATCTTTTTCTGTTTGCCATAATGTTCTCCTTTTTCATTTTTCGCGCGCTCCTGTTGTTACGCGCTTATATTTCGTACATCCTTAGTTTACAACATACAAAAAAATATTTCAATAAACATTTTTTTGAATTGGTATAAAATTAAACTCTCGCAGATTTCGTCCAAAAATGAACGGACCGGCAAGGCGAAGGACTTTTATTGTCTCGCAAAGCACCGCCTCCGCATGCAGCAAAATCGGTGCGGATCGGCGTCATACCCCCTGCACGAGCCCGAACATGGCGTCTAAGATAAAGCGGCACTGCTCTTCACTGGAAAAGGTTTCCGATTCCTTTTCAAAATCGTTATAGCTCTGCAGATTATGGCCCATGTTCGTATACAACATGTTATAGTTGTTGTTTGCCCATGCGATCGGATAATGCCCGTCTTTCCAGATTTCGTGCGGTTTGCTCGGATCGGGCTGGTCGCCGGCGGGGTTCTCTTCCGTTGGATTGAGCGTCAGCAATACCGTTATATCCTCGTTCTGCGTAAGGTCATATTCCCAGCCGTACCATTCGCAGGGCGCGGAATTGAACACGTCGGGGAGATTTTTCGTAGAACAATGGTCATGCGTTTCCACTGTCAGCGGCTCAGACGTCGGGTTCCATGTATTGCGCGCGTAATTGCCGCAGGCCAAAAATTCGTCTTGATACCAGCTCCAATACCCCTCGCTTTCCTCTTTGCTGTCCACCATGGAAAATGCGCAGGAATGGAAGCCAATCCACGCCCCGCCGTCATTCATGAACCGTTCAAACGCTTCCTGCTGCGATTTGTCATGCGGCCGATCGTTGAGGAAGATCACCATGTCGTATCCGGCCAACGTTTCATCATTCAGTTTGGTAAAATCCGTACCGGCAAAATCGTAGCTGAAGCCGGAGATCTCTCCCTGCTCTGTAAACCAATCGTTTGCTTCCCGCGCAAAATCTGCATGCGCGGCGTCGCCACCCTCGGTGAAACCGAACGCAAGCGCCTTGAAGCCGTATGCGCAGTCTTCGCAAGGTTCGCCGGTATGCGCTCCCCGCTCTTCCTCGTTGCACTCTGTACAGACGCGCCAATGTTCCGTCTCGCTGCGCTGCCAATCGCCCCAAACGTGCGTATGCGTATCGCATCCCGAAAAAGCGAATGCGCACGAAATCGGCAGAGCGATGCAAAGCGCCGCGATCGAAAAGTAGCGAATCGTTCTTTTCATGTTCAATTTCCTCCATTCCAATGTACTAAAAATATAGCACACTTTCGATGCGAATTCAATAAACGATTTTTGCTTTCCGTCTGCTTTTTATGCTCCTGTCCCATACAGACTAATTTTACTTGTGCCTTGGCTGTTGCCGGAAATTTCGGCGGAAATCCTAAACCGCCCGATCGGCCCGCGCCATCTGAAAAAGCGCCCCAAAAGGAGCGCTTTTCCTGTTTGCTATTGAGCGAATACTTTATGCCTGCGGTGCGGGTTCTTCCGTCGCCGTCGCGGTGATATTCAGGCCGACGCAGCCCCAGAAATGATCCGCATTATAGATCATCTCATACGTTACGCCGTTCAACTCAACGCTGGCGGTAAACGGTTCGACGTCCGGCTTAAAGTCGTTCCAGCCGCTGTTCCCGGTGTTCGCGCTGTTCTCTTTGAGATGCGTCGTATAAGCGAACGCGGGGAGCTCGGTGATGTCGACGGCGAGTTCGAACGTCTTGTTATCGTCACCGAGGGTCACGACCTGTGCATTGGTGCAATACGTAGCCCAATTCCAATTGCCCGTGTCCGGCACTTCATTGGGGTTTTCCTGCAGGTCGAAGTAGTAGTAATTTTCAAGAGCCGTTTCGACGACTTCCTTGATCTCATCGGAAGTGTAGCCGTCATTCGTGAACGCGCAAGTGCCGCCCTTGACGACATACCATACTCTGCCGTCACGGATTTCGAGGCCGATGTCGGTGCCGAGGGTGACGGAATCCAAGGTCAGGCTGGCATCGCTCTCCACTTTCAGGCCGACGCAGCCCCAGCATTCCGCCTGTTCGTTGCTGCCCGCCGAATAGACGACCTCATAGGTGATGTGACCGATCTTGATCGAGCCGCCCGTGACGGAATCGCCGACCTGCTCTTGACCGAGATTGAGGATATTGCCATCGGCATCAAGCCCAAAGTGGGAAGCATACGTGTCGGGAGTCATTGTGCCGAGCCGGCTGACATTCACTGCCAGCGTAAACGTACCAGTGCCATCTGTACCTTTGACGTACTCGAAATCCCAATCATCGGAGGATTGGAAGTAACGGCTGCCCGGGTTCGTAATGGACTGAAGATCGAACGCAAGCGCGGCGGCCAAGGCGCCTGCCAACGTTTCGTCTGTGTGGTTCGCATAGGTAAAGGTGCCTTCTACCGTGAAGTAAGGGACGCCTTCCTCTTCCGTAACGGATACATCCGACGCCGTCACGCTGAGTTCGGGCTCTACGGGCGTGATGGCGATATCGGCCGTCGTAACGGTCATGTTGTCGATATTGGCAGTGAATTTGCCGGAAAAACTGCTCTGGCTGGTATCGGTATAGTCGTGAGGGATAAAGGTGATGCTCACCACGTTGAGTCCCTCGATCAGTTCGATGTCGCCGAACACGACGTCCTGCCAGTTGAACCACAGGCTGGCATCGGGCTCACCGCCCTCTTCTCCGCCGCCGGGAAGGATCACGTCGTCGGGAATGGTTGCCTGTACGCCGTTGACCTCGACCGTCATAATCTTATTGAGCTGGCAATCGCCCATCCAAATCGGGATCCAGTCGCTGTCTTCCTTCAGATACTGCGAAGCGAGGCGGAAGATGATCTCGGCAGAGCCGGCTTTGTCCGCGCTGAACAGGAAGGACAGGGTGTCGCCCGACTTCATGTCGCCGACATAGCCACCGCCCGTCGCTTCGGGAGAATCGTTAAATTCTTTGCCGGAATCGGATTCGATGATCCCGTTTTCCGCTTCTACGAAGATGCCCGCCGTCGTGGTGATGGGCTCTTCGAGCACGATGTCGCCGACCTTGATCTCGACGGCCGTCTGACCCTTCGCGATCGGCGTGTCGTCCACGGTCACAGCGGAGTCTTCGGCGGTGATGTCCTCCGTCGAGCCGTCCTCATAGGTCACGGTGATGACCATGCCCGCCGGGTCGAACACTTCGCCGGGCAGGTACTCCGTCTTGGTCGCGTGCGTCTTGATTTCAGCATCCGTCACGTCATTGGTGACGGTGATGCGCTGGCGCACCGTCTTGGTCACTTCGTTTTCGGTGTAAGAGACGGTGACGTTGCGGTCGGAAGTTTTCAATGCTTCGGTCAGATCGTACGTCCACTCGTCAGAAGCCAAAGTTCTTTCAGAGTCGTCGTCATACTTTGCGGTGACCACCATACCCGCAGGGTCAAACTTTTCGCCAGCGATGTACTCCGTCTTGGCCGGCGGGGTCGTGATCTCGATGGACGAGAGCTCCGCGCTCGCGCCGCAGGCGGCTAAGGGTATCAGGCAGGACAGGACCATCGCGATGGCCAAAAGCGCCGATACTACTCTTTTGCGTAACATGATTTTCCTCCATTGAATGATTTTTGCATATGCCTTCCGTCCCGCCGCGCCTGTGGGCTCGGCGGGACAGGCATATCCCGATTGGCTTTGCTCCGCCCGCAGGCGGGCGACAAAGCGGATGCCCCTGCCCGCAGACGGACGGGGCGTTCGGGCGAGCCGCCGACGCGGCCCGCCCTCCCCTGCCGTGCCCGCAAGCGGGCGCGGCGCCTCTTGTTTTTATGCTTCCTGCTGCTTTTTCTTCGGCTTGAAGAGGAAGACTACCCAAACGGCCAAGCCGGCCACGACGATCACGTCGATCGCAACGAGCAGGATGATCCACCATGCAAACGGCTCTTCGCGGGTCGCAACGCCGACGTTGGCGTTAAAGATGGTATCCAGCTGATCGCGGTCAAAGGTGTTGTAGTAATGGATGGTATCGACCAGCGTGTACAGGACGTTGTGAGCCGACCTGCGCGCGCAGGCGACGTCCGTCGGATCGGAAGAATTCAATCCGCCGTTAATGCGCGGTGCGTTCGGGTTGAGCCAGATGTCGTTGCCGGCGCGCACACCCTGGCGGGGATTCATTCCGCCGGGGTTTCCACCATCCGACCAGTCGGTGATGACGGTGCCGCGGAAGCCCCATTCCTCGCGCAGGATATCTGTCAAAAGTGCGCGGTTCGCACCCGTCCAGATGGAGCCGAGGTTGTTGAAGGAGGACATGACCGCGTTGGAACCGCCTTCCTTGACGGCGATCTCAAACGGCTTGAGGTAGATCTCGCGCAGCACCTGCTCGGGCAGCCAGGTGTTCCAGTCGCGCCCGTTCGGGCCGGATTCGCTGACGACGAAGTGCTTCATGTAGCAGTACAGGCCGTTGATCTTGGCGCCGTGAATGACGTTGGCGGCCAGGTTGCCGGAGAGGATCGGATCCTCCGAATAATACTCGTAGTTGCGCGAGGTGTAGTTGGTGCGGTGCAGGTTGATACCCGGCGCATACCAGCCGTTGATTTCGGTCAGGCTCGCTTCCACGCCCATGGACAGGCCCATCTGCAGGAGCAGATCCTTGTTCCAGGAGCAGCCGAGCAGGCACTCGCAGGGATAAGCCGTCCAGGTTTCCGTCACTTCGGTGCCTTCCCAAGCACCGGACAGGGTGTTGTTGTTGAAGCCGGCGGGGCCGTCGAAGTCTGCCTGGCGGGGCTTACCGACCGATTCGATCTCGGGGGTAAAGAAGCCGCTGAAGTGAACGAGATTCAAAAGGTCGCTGACAGAGATCTGATTGAGCAGAGTATCCCACTCTTCCGCATCATAATCGGACAGCGTTTCAAACAGATCATTGTTATACTGCACAGTCTCCTCTGCGTCTGTATAGGTGAGCAGCAACGTATCAGCGCCGTTGTCTACGCCCTGCGTGGGAGCGGTGTCGGTGTCATCCGTAGGATCATACCAATTCGAGGCGATCTGGTTTGCCTCTGCCGCGTTGGTGGGAATGGGCGCCCGCTCGCGGGGGAAGGTGCCTTCAAAGTCCGCACGGGAGAGATATTCCTGCGTCACGCCGGCGGTGCTGCCGTCGATGGGAACGCCCGCGTAGGCGTCTTCACCCGTAAAGAGAGGTTCGACGGTCTCGTCCGTCACGGGGTCTTCGGGGAAGGTGATGTCATCCGCGACGCTGAAGTCGATGGTCGCATTCTCCATCTCTTCGCTGCCGTTCATCTTCAGCGTGTGCGAATCGGTGCGCAGGCTGATGGTGTAGGTGCCTGCATCCAGCTCGTAGGTGGAAGCGCCGTTGTTGTTGGCGTCCGTCGCATCGAAGGAAGCCATGTCGTACGCTGTAAAGGTCAGCGTCAGCTCTTCGCTCTGGCCGGGCTCGAGGGAAACGGTCTTGTCGAAGTCGAGCAGATTGACTTCTGCCTTCTCGATCTCGCCGGTGATATATTCGGGAGTATAGTACAGCTCGACGACGTCCTTGCCGTACCAATCGCCCGTGTTGGTGACGAGCACTTTCAAAGTGATCGTGGTATTCTTGTTGGCGTCCGTCAGATCGATCGCCGAACCGAGCGAGACGTTTTCTTCGCCGACGGCAATGCTCATGACCTCCCATTCAAACGTCGTGTAAGAGAGGCCGAAACCGAAGGGGAACTGCACCTGATCTTCGTAGGTGATGCCCTGCGCCTCAAAGTAGCCCTCCGCATCCGCGGTCTCGTACCATCTGTAACCGTAGTACAAGCCCTCCGAATACTGGATATTGGTGCCCGAGTTGCCGCTCGACGCGCTCTCGGTGTTGTTGTATGCGGGATCGTTGGACGGGTCATACGAATAGAGGTCGGAGAGCTTGCCGGAGGGGCTGAAGGACTCGCCGTCCAGCGTTTCGCCCTTGAGGATCTCGCCGATGGCGATGGCGCCCGACTGGCCGGTCAGGCCGACGTACATGGCGGCATCGACATACTCGTCATCCAAAAAGCCGCAGTGCATCGCGTTGGAGGTGTTCAGCAGCACGATGACCTTATCGAAACGGGCCGTAACTTCATCCAACAGTTCCTGCTCGGGATCGGTGATCTCGAGGTAGGTCTTGTCGGGGTTGACGGCGCCCTGCGTCTGCTGATGGGGCTGCTCGCCGATGTTTTCACCGCCCAGGCGGCTGAATACGACGATCGCCACGTCCGAATATTCCTCTGCCTGCTGGAACTGCTCTTCGGTGATCTCCGGCTCGTCCAGCCAATAGGCATTGCCCGAATTGCCGCCGCGGCCCACATTAAAGTTATCATAAATCGCCTCGAGATCGGTGTTGTACTCGATGCCGTTCTCCTCCAAGGCGCCCTGCAGGGTGATCGCCTTGTTCTGGGAAATGGTAGAGGAGCCGCTGCCGATGCCCTTCATGAGGAAGCCGTCAAAGGAAGCGGCGCTCGAGGGGTCATAGGCGCTGAAGCCGAAGAGGTTGACCTTCAGCTCATCCTCCGTAAGAGGGAGCGCGGGCTCCCCGTCTGAATCTTCCTGGTTCTTGAGCAATACGATGCTGTCCTCAGCCAAAGTGCGGACGAGCTCGTCGCTCTGCTGCAGTGCCTGCTGGGTCTCTTCTCCGCTGAAATCCGTCGAATTTGCGCTGAAGAAGTTCGTGATGATCCCAGCAAACATACTGGCAACGACGTTGCCGGCGATCAATGCGGCCAAGATGATCGCAATGACCGTAAGGCTGATCGCCTTTTTTGCTGTACCTGTCATGGTAATCATTCTCCTTTTATTTTATAAATTTAAATTGACCGGTTTCCTGCAAAAATATGTTTTTTGTCGATCCCCTCCTTTTGCGCGACATGCCGCAGAGATAGTCTTGCCGTCCTATATTAGAAATCAAGCAAGTATATAATATCTGAGAATCGGAAATTTTTCAAGATACAGATTTTTAGGAGCGGTTATTTACAGACAAATCGGGCAAACCGTTTACAAATGGACCGTTCCCGCAAATCGTTTATTGCCTGTGCCGAATCGACCGACGGGCAACCGCACGGCGAACTTGTCCGGTTCTGTATACCTAAAAACATGCCCACGCAAAAAATCGTACCCGCCGCAATCTGCCAAGTACTTACTTTCTGCATGATCCGGTGCGACGAATGGCATGCCTTTGCACCGCGGCAAACGATCAAACACGCACGCACTTGGAACGAAACTCTATCCCCGAAGGCGGTCGGCCGCGGAATATCTTGATCCGCTGCCGGCAAATGTCCGCCTTTTTTGAGTATATCGTTATATTACAAAAAAATTTACAGATAGCTTGACAATTTTTTCTATGTTATAATAATATTGTCATGAATCTATCCGCAAACCCAACGCCAAACAGAGAAGCCGAAACAAGATCGACAGAAAAGCGACCCTTCCGAAAGGCCCTGTCTGCCCTCGTCGCGCCGATCGCCTTGCAGCAATTTATGCTCGCGCTCGTCAGCGCCTCAGACGCGATCATGCTCGGGTTTATTGACCAGGCAATGCTTTCCGCTGTATCGCTCGCCGGGCAGATACAGTTCGTTTACAATTTATTTATACTGGCGCTGACCATCGGGGCGAGTATGTTTGCCGCACAATTTTGGGGAAAAGGCGACAAAGAAAGGGT
>ERZ1643247.900-NODE-900-length-31817-cov-46.504030_pt1 | contig 31817 bp, 24 predicted proteins | sample MGYA00579264_ERZ1643247 | MGnify/ENA primary metagenome ERZ1643247 (study PRJEB29033, sample SAMEA4952262) | chicken gut metagenome | biome: Broiler Chicken; feature: Gastrointestinal Tract; material: Caecum | place: Ireland | collected 2018 | study: Broiler... | reverse complement strand
CGTGACCATGTAGGTATAATTACATTCCGCTCCCACGAACCCGAACGCATTGTCCGGTACAAGGTCGAATGTATAACTGTTCCCCACGCCCAGCTCGTAATACGAACCGAAAGAGCCGCTCGCCGTCGTTGCTTCTTCGCAGGATACAGCCAAAGAGGTCGGATCACCGACGAACACCACGCGGCAGGTGTCGATATATCCGCCCTCGCGCGTCGTGACCGTGATGAGCGCTTCGCCTTCAAACGCTTTCAGGCAGGTCAGCGTCGCCGTATTTGCCCCGTCCGAGGAAGGTACAAGCGTGAGATACTCCGAAAGCACGTCCTGCTTTTCCGTATCCAGCCATTCGAGCGTCCAGTCCACCGCTTTGTTCCGCGCGTCCGACGGGTACACCGTGGCGGTCAGTTCTTTGCTCACCCCGCCGTTCGCCGCTGCCGCCGCTTTCATCGCCAGAGCTACGCTCTTCACTTCCGCAGTACCGAGCTCTTCTTCGATCACCTCTTCTTCCTGCGGCGGTGCTTCGTTCTCCGGTTTTAACAGCATCACCCACGCGCCGATAAGCCCTGCCAACAGCACGAATATGAGCAGGAACGAGATGATCCATTTCACCTTGTCCGAGCGCTTATGCTCGTACAGCCCGATATCCTCAAAGTCATAGTCTTCATATTCGTCAAAATCGTCGTACATTGTTTACCTCCGAATTAAAATTGCATTTCCGTCTGATTGACGTTCACGCCCGTCACGATCGTATCGTCGAAACGGATCTCCAAGTCTTTGCGAAGCCCCGACGTCTTTTCTTCGATCCGCACCGTGAAATAGCAGTCGTCCACATAGGAGCGGAATTTGTCCCAATAGAACGTCGTCCTTCCGCCGTCTCCCTTCTGCATCCTGCCGTAATAACTTTCAACAGACTTCTTCGTCGTAACGGTCAGTTTCCCGTCTGCGTAGCTTGCCGAAATGAAGTTGTCTTTCAGGGAATCCAGCGTCACCGTCTTGTTACTCGTATCGTACCACTTCTCCACCCCGGATATTCTCTCCAGATACCCGAGCACGACCGAACCGACGCCGAATACGCGGCAATCAAAGTCGCTGAACTCCGCTCCCACGGAACCAAACGGGTTTGTAAGCTCCATATCGAACACATAGTCCTGCCCGATGCCGAGCTTGTATGCCCTGCCAGTAGGCGAAACGGAACCGCTGACGATAATATCCGTAGGGATACCGACGAACGTAAGAATACAGCTCGCCTGATACCCGCTTTCCCGCGTCGTCGCTATGACGAGGATTGTACCCGTGAACGCCTGTTTGCAGGTCACGGTAGCGGTCGTGCTGCCGTCCGACGCGGGCGTTACCGTCACATACTGCGACACGTCGCCCACGGCTTCTTCATCGCCCCACTCCACAGACCAGTCCACCTGCTTGTTCGCAGCCGTTGCGGGAAGAACCGTGGCAACGATCGTCTTGCTCACCGAATTGTCCGCCGCGACCGCTGCATATGTACTCATCGTGAGACGCAGATGCTCCGAGTTTACCGTTTCCGCGGCAAAATCGTTCTGCGGGCGGCTCTCCTCCTTTTTCAAAGAAAAAATGAGAGAGAATGATACCGCCATACCGATGAGCAGCACCGCGATAAGACTGAACGCGACGATCCAACGTATTCGCTCCGAATGAGAATTATTTATCGGTGGGGGTAACAAACGTCGTAAATGCCATTCGTCCGGAAAATATGAAATTCGCATACCGAAACCGCGAATTAAACTATTTCAGTAAAAGTAAAGGACAACAAGGGTATGACAGGAAGATACAGATGCGAAACGATGCGGCGCAAGGTCGGCGCAAGGGCAAAAAAGATCAAAGATAAAAAATTGCGCGAGATGTAGAGCCGCGCGGTATACCGCGCGGCCCCTTTTCACCCGCTTATGCGGTCACTTTTCCGGCGCTCTGCCCGTCGGCTGCGCTCCCCAGGTGGATCTCCTGAATGGCAATTTTGTTTTCTCCGCCCAGCGTATTACGCAAGCCAATCATAATCACGACGTTTTCCCCTTCAAAATCCGACAGATCCCACTTGAATTGCGTATAATTGTCGGTACTCCACGTGCCGTTGATCCAACCGCCGCCCATATTTGTCACTTGGTTGCCGTTAAGATCAAAAGCCGAAATATCTGGCGTGATGATTTGCTCAACCACTTCACCGCCTGCCCCGAGGCTGTAAACGGTCACGGCAAGTTCGGGAATATTGCCGCCGAATCCGCGCGCTTTGAAACGAAGATAGCTGTTTTGTTCGGCAATGGCAAACTTGGAATAGAGGAATACGCAGTTTTCCACATTCAGTTCTTCGTTGCGGGTTTTAATGAGCGCGCCTTCGCTCGCAGACACCTCATAATCCGCACTGGCGAAATTCTTTGACGCGGTACCCCATTTCGAGAAAATATAATTGCTCTCATCTTTGTCGTTAGCGGAGCCCACGAAATCATTTATACTTTGTCCCGCAACGTCCGTATTTTTCAACAGGTTGCCAGCAAGAGTATCGACCGTACTTCCCCAATCGCTCCCGAGCTCGCAGAAACGAATGTGATGTATCACATATTGCACGTCCCAACGGGTGCAGTCATCGGTATAAAAAATGCCGGTTGCTATGAGCACTCTTTTACCCACATATTCGGTCAAATCAAACGTAAAATCACTATAAGTATTTTGCCTCGATGTTCGGAGACCTCCTATAAGCTCGCGTGCGCCGCTTTACAAATCCACCACCATTACGCCAAAAATTGTATCGTTATTCGTATCATGCGTGCGCATATTCACGGTCATTATTTTTGTCGCTTCGCTTATTGTGCGTACACCGTAAATATAACCATTGAATTCGGTTTCACTCTTTTCGGAATTTTCTATAACGCGAATTGTATCGCCTTCGTTTTGTTCTTCACTGCGAAGCGGATTGCTCTTAGCAAAACTGCGAAGAATGTTGTGCGCTCTGTATCCCTGATAATAATCGTAATCCAATGTTTTCGCGTTTTGCATTTGCGAGAACGTAAGTCCGGGCAAAATGTCTTTTTCTTCAAGCGTTATTTCTTTATCCGCACTACCGCCCGAATAATCTCCCGTATTCAGCGTAAAACTCGGGTCAGCGTAAATATTGGCGTATTTGCTTTTCAGCGTGACTGTTACGTTGCCGAGCGCGACCGCATCCGCCATAGACAGCGTGTCGAGCGTCCACTTTCCGTTCGCATACGTAAATTCATGCGTGCCGAGCTTAATTTCCGCGTCATCTCCGGTAAGCGCTGTATCCGCATTCAATGTGATACTTATAGGTTGCGGCGCGGCCGAATTTTGTTGCAGTCGGAAATTTTGCGTGATCTCGTCTTGCGTTACCGCACCCGAAAGAATGTAGGTTGCGTCGAGCAGTTTTTTCGTATCGTCGGTTATGCCGGTGTTGTCGTACGAAACGGTAAGCGTACCGGTCGTCTTTTGGGCATCGAGGATAAGCGCATAGACGCCAGTATTCGTATCGAACGTAAAGCCGTTCGTTCCGCCAGCAAGCGTAACTTCATCCAGCTCAAACGATACTTTGGATAAATCGTATCCTCCGTCTTGGGGCAACGTCACCGTACCTGTCAAAATGTACGACATACGGTCGAATTGGATCCAATCGATACCCATACGGTTGCCGTAGGACATACCGATTGCCAATATAACTTCTTTGCCTACGCACTCGGTCAAATCGAATCTCGCTTCACACCATTCGCCGTTAACCGAATTGTTTCCGGAGTACAAATGGATCACAGAATTGTCTTGCGCGTTCACAGCAAGCACCTTAGTAAGCGCCCTATCGCCATTATTGTACGACGACCACCGAATCGACATACGGGCATTCGCGCTCGTAATATTTGTCTTGCAATATACGTAGCTGTGCGGTTGCGCGTCGTCCGTATTGCCGCCGCGAGCGTCTACAAGCATCCAGCGATTATTGTCTACCTTAGCCGCACCTACGGTAACGAACGTTTCTTGAATCTTGGGATCGGATCCCGCACTGAACTTCGTACCCGTAGCGATATTCACGGCTTGCAAACCCTGTAACGCCGCCGCAGAAGTTCTTCCGAATGCAAACGTTCCGTCGGCACTCAGCAAAATCGATTCGAGGGTCAACGCCGCTTTGCGCACACCGATTGCAACGATAACCGTTTTACCGTCGAAGTCCGACAGGTCGTACATATACTTGCCATAGTCGCTACCGTTGTACTTTTGCCATATGGTATTGCTCCCCGTCGCCTGAATAAATGTGCCTTCAAACGTTGTAAAATCTATTACTTTGACCGCAAATTCAGTTTCCGTTCCGAATGTGCGCCCATATAGCGTCAACGTATCGTTGTTTTCGGTTACATCAAGTTTTCCGTAAATATAGCGGCGATACTCATCGTTAGCGTTATCGCTCCCCGACGTCATGCGATACCCTTCTCCGATGACGTCGCATCCCGAATCGGCTGCCCCGCCTGCGTTCCACAGGTTGCCGATAGCCGTCTTGCCGCTTGACGAGATCGCGGGAACTTCTTTAATTTCCGTGGCTTGTAATTGCGAGAACGTAAGTCCCGGCAAAATGTCTTTTTCTTTAAGCGTTATTTCTTTATTCGCACTACCGCCCGAATAATCCGAAGTGGTGAGCGTAAAGCTTGGATCCGCATAAATGTTAGCGTATTTGCCTTTCAGCGTGATCGTTACGTTGCCGAGCGCCACCGCTTCCGCCATGGTAAGTTCGTTAAGCGACCACTTCCCGTTCTCATACGTAAATTCATTCGTACCAAGCTTAATTTCCACGTCAGTTTTGGCAAGCGCAACGGTACCCGCATTCAATGTGATACTGATAGCTTGCGGCACATTGGAATCTTGTTGCAACGTAAAGTCTTGCGTTACCTCGTCTTGCGTTGCCGTACCCGAAAGCGTGTAGGTTGCATTTAGAAGTTTTTGCGTATCGATTGTGATGTCGGAATTGTCATACGAAACGGTAAGCGTGCCGGTATCGTCAACCTTCAAATTGAGCGTATACGCTCCGGTCGCTGTATCAAAAGCAAATCCGCCCTCGCCGTTCGTAAGAGTATTGTCATTCAACTTAAACGACACTTTCGACAACTCGTATTCACCGTCTTGGGGCAGCGTCACCGTACCCTTTAACGTATAGGAATAGCGGGCAAACGAAATCTTTTGCAATTCCAAACGCTCGCCGCTCGTCATACCTATCGCAAGCACCACGGTTTTGCCGATACAGTCGGCAAGGTCCACCGTGCTCGTTTCGGTATCGCCGCTACCCTTTTCCGCATTGACGGTTTGCACGACGGCACCGGTCGTCGCGTCGAACGCCGTCACGCGCAGGAAGGGCGCGCGGTCGTTATACCACCGAATCGACATACGTGCATTCGCCCCGGTAATGTTTACTTTGGCATAAACGTACATAAATAGGTCGGCGTCCGCCGCCGTGTTTTGCCCCACGTAGCAGGCATAGAACCGGGCATTTTTCGTCGCGTAATCACTGTCCGTATTCTTGCCCTCGATGTTGCCGAGCACATTCCAGGCGGTGCGGATTTCTCCGCCCTCGTACGATGTCTTGGTCGTCAAATCGAGCGTTTTCGCACCGTCGAATTCGGCTTTCGTCGTTCTTCCGAACACGTACGTGCCCGGTCCGAACGAAACGCGTTCCACGGTGAGCGCGGCTTTGCGCACGCCCAGCGCGAGAATGACATTTTGCCCCTCGAACGCGCTCAAATCGTAGGTAAAGCGCACCAGCGTTTCGGAAAGAAGCGACGCCCACACGACTTCCGCGCCCGTCGCTTTTACGAGCGTACGGTCGAGCGTGACGGGATCGATGACCGACACGGCGAATTCGGTCGCGGTGCCGAACGTTCTGCCCCAAAAATCGAATATTTTATTTTTCGCCGATACGGTCATTTTGCCGTAAATATATCTGCGGAATTCGTCGTTCGCGTTGTCTTGCTTGCTCTCCAATCGGTAGCCTTCGGAAAGAATTCCCGCCGCGGATCCGTCCGCGCCGCCTTCTTTCCAATATGTGCCGGCATGTATCAAATCTTTGAGCTGTCCTGATACTGCGATATTATTCATCGAGGAGTATTCTTCAACAAGTTCGGCATTGGTTTTTCCCGCAAGCACGGTGTTTCTCGTCATTTCGGCGTTGAGCGTATGCGCGCCGTCCGCAACGTCCTCTGCGGAAACCGATTCGCTCACCGCAGCGTAACCGGCTTTGCTGAATTCTACGGTGCAAGCGTCGCGCGACGTTTGTACGGAATACGCGCCGTTCGCATCGGTTTTCACCTCGGTGGTACCAATCTTTACGGTCACACCCGCAAGCGCTCCCTCGGGATAATCTGCCGTCACGGTGCCCGACACGGTAGCGAGTTGCTGCTCCGGTATCTTTTCAAGCGTCACGTCGAGCGTATGCGCGCTTCCCTCTATATCGGCGGTGTTTATCGTTTTCTCTGCAGAAACATAGCCGATCGCCGCAAACGTAAAGGTGTAGCTTCCCTTCTTTTCGAGTTGCGGCAACACATACGCGCCGTCTGGACCGGTCGTGACGGAATCGTCAAGCGCGCTGCCGGAAATGACCGCACCTTCGAGCGCGGCACCGCTCTTTGCGTCGGTCACCTTGCCCGAAATGACGACGTATTCCTTTTGCGCCGCAGCCATGCTCACGTTCAGCGTGACCTTGCCGCTCACGGCGTCGTCGGTGTTTACCGTCTTTGTCTGTGTGACGTATCCGTCTTTGGCAAACGTGAGGGTATATTCGCCCTCCGCTACTTCAAACGAATAGCTCCCCGCGGTTCCCGTCGTCTTGCTCTCCTCCCCGAGCGTGACCGCGACGCCCGAAAGCGGACCCATATCCGACGATACGACGCCTTCGATCGTAAAAGTTGTTTCTGTTCCGGGCGGAGTTTCATTATCCCCGCACGCAGCCAGCAAACAGGACGTCCCGAGCAGGACAGCCAGCATGATGCCTATAAAACACCGTTTCAAAGTTCTCTTCATCTTTTCCTCCTCCGATATAATTTATACGAGATCTTCATGCCTGATCTCGAGCTGGGCGGCGAGCGCCATTGTTTCGGCGGCAGAAGCCGCATCCATCACATTGCTGACTTCGTCATACTCATATCCCGGATGCCAGCCACCCGCAAGGTCGCGCGGCAAAAAGCCGTCACGATAATAATTATCATACGCGTAGTCGATAAGGTCGCGGAAAGAATCGATGTACTTACGCGAAGTCTCGCTCTGCCATACGTTGTAAAGATCGTAAAACCCTCTGTACAGGACGAAGTTGAACCATGTGGTGATCGAATTCGTCGGGTAGCGGACCACGTCTTCCTTGAACGTTTCGTCGGCAAAATAATCATACGCGGCAGCCGCGATTTTTTTCGCCTGTTCGAGATAGGTTTCATCTCCCGTGACGCGGTACAGATCGACCGCGCCCGAAAGCGGGGAACCCGAGTTGTAGGTGAGCGATTCGGGCTGGTACTTGCCGTCGGTATAGTATGTGTATTTCACGCCCGTCTCTTCCCATGTCGCTACGTTATAGCCCTTGTTGTCGTAAAAGAGGTCGTTTGCCTTTTTCAGATATTGGATCGTGTAATTGTATACCTTCTTCGCGAACATGAGGTAATAATCGGATTTTTTCATCGTTTCCGATACGACCTCTCGCTTTTCGTTCTGATACTTGTATTCGATGGTCTCGTCGCTGTCCTGATACACTTCATACAGCCACACCAGGGGCGATATGATCGGACCGTTCGAGCAGGTATGCCTGGACTGGTACCCCGGTCCCCACAGAATACCGCCGTATTCGTTGCCGTATTCATCGAGAGAACAATCCCAGCCGGCAAGACAGTAGTTTGCCAGATATTCTGCTTCTTCGAGGTACTTTTCTTCGCCCGTCAGATTATAACTTTCAAGCATTTCGCGCAAAAGCCACATCTGGTCGTCGTAGACGTTCAGCGTGCCTTCCACGCCCGCCTGATCGCGACCGATGTTGGAACGGTTTACCCCGTAAACGGTGCGCTCTTCCGTCCCCGTAAATTCCACGAACGTGCCCGTGCCGCGGTACCAGGCGAGCTCTTCGTACAAATCGTCCATCAACTGCTTATATTCTTCGCCCTTATCCGTCCCCTGGTACAGCGCGTACATGCGGTTCGCCAGCGCGTAGACGGCGGTATAATGCCATACGCTCGCTCCACCTTCCCCGCTCTCGTATTCATGGGAATATCCGTCGTAGACAAACAGTTCCCAATCCGAATCGTTGCGGTCGAGCGTGTACAGAGCCTGATCTATATATTTTTCAAACACGTTATCGGCAAGTTGCGCAGCACGGGCGGCGGATGTATTCACCGTATCAGAGCCGTCTTTCGATCCATCGCCGCAGGCAGCCATCGGCAGGCACATGCAGCCGCATAAAACGACGGGCAATATCCTCTTTATGAACTTCATTTTACCTTTTTCCTCCTTCTTATCAAGATAATGGCTGCCACCGCCGCCGCAATGACGACTGCGCCCGCCGCGCACGAAATGCCGATGATAATCCCGATATTGTCACTGCCACCAGACGAACCGATGTTGCCCGTCGACCCTTCGGCAATGTACCCGCTGCTCTCATCACGCCCGTGTGTGGGGACTTCCACCCTTTCAAAATCTGCAAGAAAACTTTCCAGACCCTCGCCCGTGATCGCATACGCCTGCAATCCGTCCGTCACGATGAACCCCGTATCGAATTCCTGCACGCTGATGCCCTGTTCCGTATAATAGGTGCTGTTCGTCGTCGGGAACCCGAGTACGGCATAGTTGTCCTGCCAGACATTCAGCACTTCGTCGCGCAGCAGATACAGCTCCTGCGTTTCCCTGTTCAGGGCGAGCGCAGCCACATATCTCCTGCCCTCTTCCTTGAACGGGTCTGCCGTGCTGTCTCCCCAGATAAACTGCTGCGCGTCTATATCGTTCCACGGTTTGAAGCGGTCTTCCAGAAATCCGACAAAGAAGCCCGCGTCATAATACCGCTGTATCTCGCTATACAGCAATTCGCGCAACGCATCCACCGTCATGCCGTAATCGACTGTCGTATCGAATTGCAGATCGCTTTTCTGTATCAGATCTTCAAGCGGCAGCAGTGTCGGTTCGTTTGACGAATCGCCAAAATTGCGCCCCGGATGCAGGGTGTACGTGTAATACCCCTCGTTGTTCCTCTCCGCGGTGACGCAGCCCTTCTCGTAGTTGATATAGGTGTAGTTCCCCTCCGTGCGCATATCCGTTCTGTCGCCGTACTGCTCCGGAACGCTGGGTGCTACCTGCGGGATGTAAGAGTCCGATTCTTCGTCGTACCCGACGCCGAGCTCTGCAACGAGCATGCCGTCCTTCGTCGTATACAGCACCCCCTGCTCGAACTCCTGCATATATGCGTATTCGATCTCTGCGGAATTCAGTTTGAATGTTCCGTCTTTATGGATATCGGAAACAGGCAACCCATAGGAGAACACCTCGTCGTTCACCCACTGCACGGCATAGTTCGATACCGCATACGCCTTACCGTCGTCGGGGTTGTACACGATAAAACTCATGTTGTACCTGTCCCCTCCGAACGAAAACCTGCCGTCGCCCAGTTTGAAGTCCATCATGATCATGCCGTTCCAAATTTTGATCGGCGAACAGGGCACGCCCAGGCCGAACCCGGCAGCGACCGCCCGGTCCATCGCGTCGGTAAACAACGCGTACAGCGCGGAATCGTCCAAACCCGTTTCGCTGCGGATCGTCGCCGCCTGCTCCGCACTTTCGCCGATGTCGGCAGAAAGGATCTCTGCGTTATAATCTTCATCATCGACAAACGTCACCGTGCCGTCCTGCGCAATGTTGCGGTTCCCGTAATAGCGGATCACATAATCGCCGCCCAGAAGGTAATACTGCGCATAGCCGTTCTCGAAGTTCTGGCAATACATGCCGTTGACGGTGAAAACAGAGCCGACCTTGTCTCCGTACTCGCCCGTGAGCGTTACCTGCGCGACGAACGTTTCGCTGTTTTCGTCGTAGGCAACGCCGGTGACGGCTTCATACGAGCCGTTCTGCTCGCGGATATACCCGTTTTCAAACAACTGCACCGTCCAGGTCTCGCCGTCGACCGTAAGGGACAATCCGCTGTCGGAGAGCATCTGCCCGAGATCGGATTTCCCGCTCCCGAGCTGCTCGAAGGCGCTCGCATATCCGCCCGTTATATAGAAGACTTCCTCCGTGCCCGGGTTGTAGCACAGCCCCGAATAATTCGTGCCGCGCGTTCCCCAATCGAACGATACATCGCTTTCGCCGTAGCAGAAATCCTCGAAAATATAGCCGTCCCACACCTTTACGCCGCTGGACGGCGTGCCGAGCCTGACCGTGTCCTTCAGTTGCGCATAGCGATCTTTGAAAGCCTGCCCGATCTCTGTGACCGTCTTGCCGTCGGAGAGGGCTTCCACTTGCTGTGTGGCAGTATCGTCGTGTTCGTACCCCACCCGCGCAGAGATGTCCAGCACGCTTGTCTTTTCAAATGCCTCTTCCCTTGTGAGCGCGGACGTCTTATCCTCGGTCAAATTTGCATTCCACTGCCGTCCGCCCCAAAAGACGGTCGCATCAGCATCCCCGTACGCATACGCGCAGCCGTACTGATATTGATAGAAAGAATGCCCCCCGACCGTCTGCACGCTCTGATACTCGCCAAAAAACCCCGTATCGACGCCGCGACCGTCTGTTTCCGCATAAACGATTACAGTATCCGCATGGTATGCGGATACTGCGCCGACGGCGCAGACCGCAAAGAGAAACGCCAGCAGCATTAAGATCCATTGCCGCTTTTTTGCCATCCGATTTTCCTCCTCGATTCTTATTTAATGCCGGTAAAGGCCAAATTTTCCATAAAATACTTCTGCCCGCACAAAAAGATGATAAATGTGGGGATGCAGGTAATGAGCGCGCCCGCCATCAGCGCGCCTGTATCCGACACGACCATCTGAAATTCGCGCAGCACGATCCCGAACGTCATCTGCTCGGGCGCCAGCACGATGGACGGCCACAGGAAATTGTTGTAGTTCGAATTGAACGTGAACAGCCCCAGCGTAATGAGCCCGGGAACGATGAGCGGGCAGTATATGCGCAGAAAGATATAAAACTCGCCCGCGCCGTCTATGCGCGCCGCCTCCGCGATCTCTCCGGGTGTCTGTTTGAAAAACGAGCGCAGAAACAGCACCCCGTATATACTGAATGCCGCCGGCACGATAACCGCGCCGAAACTGTTCGTCAGCCCCAGATAGTCGACCACCAAAAAGCTCGGAATCAGCGATACCACACCGGGGAGCATCATGGATGCCGTCATGATCTTCAAAATGACCTTCTCGCCCGGCAAATGCAGGTGCGTCAGCGCATAAGCACCGAGAGAACAGGTCAAAAGACTCAGAACAATGACGCTTATTACTATGAATATCGTATTTCCGAATATCTGAAAGACGGATATGCCCGCGCCGACGTCTGCCATGCTCTCAAAAAAAGTTTTATACTGCTCCAGCGTAAAGACCTGCGGCCACAGCGAAAAACCCTCCTGGTTTTCTATTTCCGGGCGAAAAGACGAAACGATCGACCAATAAAAGGGTAACAGCATCGCAATACAGAACAAACAGAGAAGCAGATACATCAATACCTTTACAGCTATACGGAAAATCGGTTCCGCCTTTTCTTTAAAAGCCTCTTGCGTCATACTGTTTTATCCTCCTTTGCCACGCGCTGGAACAAGAAGGTAACAACCATGATCACAGCAAATAAAATAATGCTCATCGCCGTACCCAAACCGCCGCGGAAACGGGTAAACCCTATTTCGTAGATCATGACGACGGGAGTCCGCCCCCATTCCATGCTATTGCTCGGAACCATTGCATATACGAGGTCGAACATCTGGAAGGCGCCGATGATGCTCATCGTCGTAATAAAATACATCGTCGGCGCAATACTGGGAACGGTAATATACCAAAGCGTCTGCATTTTGTTCGCCCCGTCGAGCTTTGCCGCCTCATACAATTCGGGAGATACCCCCTTGAGCGCAGCAAGGAAGATAAGCATGTTGTTGCCTATGCCGCTCCACACGGAGACCATAACGACGCAAACCATGACCAGATAACTTCTCGAACTGAGCCATTGCGATTCCGGCAGTCCGAACATACCCAATATTCCGTTAAAAACGCCGCTGTCGACATCGAACATCCACCGCCAAACATACGCCGTGGCGATACTGCCCGTAATACAGGGCAGATAAAAGATGATACGCATTGCCTTTGAGCCAAACAATTCGGAATTGCCCAAAACTGCAGCCAAAAGCGATATGATGATAATGGACGGAACATACATCACCGCATAAATGAGAATATTCAGGAACGACTTCATGAACTCTGTATTCGAAAATGCGGTTCTATAATATTCGAACCCGACGGACTCCCCGACTTCGAGCAGATTATATTCGAAAAACGAAAGATAAAAAGCCATGATGAAGGGGACGACGGTAAAAATAAGGAACAGAACGGCTGTCGGCAAAAGAAAAACGTACCCCATAAGCCGCTGTTTAAAAAACAGGCTGCGTTTATGTTTACGAAAGGTCGCTTCCATTCATTTCCCCTCTTTCCGTCAGCCGAGCAGGTAAGACGTATCTTTCAGCCCGCTAATCGTATCCTCTATACTTCTGCCGCCCGACAAATAGGCGCTGACGTTAGAGTTGATCGTATAGATCTGATAGTTCATGTACCCGGGAAGCTGCGGGCGGATCTGGTAGCTGTCAACAAAGGCGGACGCATCTTTCAGCGTCTGCACATCCATCAGCTCTTCGTCGTCCTGCAAACTTTCCAATGCAGGCATCGTATCATTATACTGCGACCAATAAGAAGCGCCTTCGCCGACCGTCCACCATTCGAGCACATCCAGCGAGCGCTCTACATAGCTGTAATACGCATCGTTGCGGATGCGCTCGATCGGTTTGGGGATGACCAACCCGAACCCGCCAAACATCCCTCCCGAGGATGCGTTCTCAAAGGTATAACCGCTCCGCTCAGCCTTCGGCATCGGCATGAATTTATACGAGAGATCGGAATTCATGCGTTCGATATAAGAGGCATAATATGTCGCCTCCGTGTACATGGCAATTTGTTCGCGAGGGAAGCCGATATCCTCCACGTTTCTGGAGATCCCCGCGTCCGTCAGTTCCTTGAAAAATTCCAAGACTGCCTGCGCCGCGCCCGTATCCATGTTCGGCGTATTGTCTGCCGTGAGGAAATCCTCCCCGGTCGTCAGGAAAAATTTATAGAAATGCTCATAGATATCGCCGACATAGTAGCCGCCGACCATATCGTCTCCAGAGCCGCTCGTAAGTTTTTGGGCGATCTCGAAAAATTCCGTCCACGTCCAGTCGTTTTCCAGAACAATGTCGTCGGCATCGGACGCGATCTCGTTATAAGTCTCAACCATATCCATATTGACATAGATACCCCAGAGATCGAGGTCGACGGGCAGCCCGTACGTTGCGCCGTCATATACCATCTCGGTCATGGCAGCCGACGTGAAGAGAGACGTATCGATTTCCCGTTCCTCAAAATAATCGTTCAAATCGAGGATAAAATCGTTCTCGGCATATTCGGGGGTGTTGAACCTGTCGAAAAGCATCAGGTGCGGATAGCGTGATTCGCTGCGCAGGCGAGTGGGATAGGTAGACGACATATCCGTCACGACGTCTAATTCGATCGTCACGTTCAGATCCTGCGCCGCCTCCCCCAGTTCGCCGTCGTTGAACGCATCGACGAAGTCGCGCAGGTTCTCCAGATACGTCCCCTGCCACTGCGTTCCGCCCGCCATCAGGCGCAGCGTCGCGTGATCCCCTTCCTGCAAAACGTCTGCCGAGCCGCCGGAACAGCCGGTAAACATTGCGGCTACCAACATCATAGTCATTGAAATGACCGCCAAAAACTTTTTCATCGCAATCCTCCTTCATTCTTAATACATGTTATACATGTTTGCTGATTTTTTCCTTTTAATTTTACCATATAAAATGATTTTGTCAATACAAACCTTAAAATTTTTTGTCTTTCAAGGAAAAGACTTGTATATTCTGTATTTTATTTTCAAAAATTCATACATGTATATATTAAAATCGACAATTTAGAAAACATGTATTGACTTTTTGGAAAAACGATGATATACTGATTACATCATATCAACTGGAGCAGTACCTCTATGGCAAAACCTTTATACAAATTTATACAAGATCATATTTTACATCTAATCGAAGAAAACAAGGATAACCGAAACTATATGCTCCCGAGCGAAAACCAGTTGGCGATCAAACTGAACGCCAGCAGAGTATCCGTGCGCAAGGCTTTGGCAGAGCTGGAAGAGGAAGGCAAAATTTATAAAGTGAAGGGCAAAGGATCTTTCATCAACAACGCGCCAGGCGCCCCGAACAGACCGGATACGGAAAGCAGCGCCGACATCTTTGCTTACATCTGTCCGGATTTTACGACCGCATTCCCTCGCGAAATCGCCAGAGGCATTTCCGACGGTTTTAAGGAGTTTAATGCAAATACCATTTATCTCAGCACATACGGCAGCGCATCCAAGGAAGAAGCCGCCATTAACCTGGCAAAAAACCTCGGGTGCAAAGGTCTTGTCATCATGCCGTCCGACGAAGATAACTACAACAATGCCATTTTGTCCCTCGCAATCGACAAATTTCCCACCGTACTTGTCGATCGCCTTTTATTTGGCTTGAATCTGACCTGCGTCAGCTCAGATCACTATCAAATCGGATATATCGCCGCCGATTTTTTAGCAAAAAAACACTCTGCCGTATGTATGATTTCCCTCAACAACATAGTGTCCTCGATTCGTAACAGAATCGAAGGATTTAACCATGGGTTGGCGGCGCACCACATCCACCACCCCCATCATCTTATTTTTAGAGGAAATTCGACATTAGACGAAATTACCGCCTACTTCTCCGAACGTCCGAACATTACGGGCATTGTCTGCAACAGCGGACATATTTTCTATCTGCTCGTACAAGCCATGCACAAACTGGGGAAAGAACTGAACAAAGACTTTGAAGTTATCACGCTCGACGGCGATTATAAAGATCTCAACGCAACTTTGGGGCTTAAAACTTTTTCTCTCTTGCAGGACGATTACAGAATAGGATTTGAAGCGGCGACTATGCTTGCCCGATATATTTATCATAACGAGCCCCTGCACCATATGACAGTCCCCCTCTTGCAATCGCCCGATAATACTTAAGTCTTATTCTCCTTTTATCCCAAAACTCAACAAGCCAAAATTCAAAGCGGCGAGGATACTCTCCGCTTTTTCTAACGAACAATATTAACTACTAACCAGACGAACAGCGCCCAAAACAATCGAAACGAAAACTCTTGCAAAATCACTTTGCGCTACCATAAAAAATAATTTGATTTCCCTTTTGCAAATAAAAATTTTTCAATACTTATTTTGAAATCTGGCTTTTTATTATTGACGGTTCAAACTTGTTACACCCAACGACAGAAAAAAACAGACCTGCTTTACCGTAGTGGTAGAGCAGGTCTGTTTTTTACATTCCAAAATCAAATTTTCCTTTCGGAGCGAGTAATGATCTTTTATCCAACTCATAGGAATCCAACAGTAACGCTTTGGCAATTCTTCCTGCCGAAATCAAGTATTCTTGCTCATCAAAGTGAGTATTTATCGATTCCTTCGTTGCAATTGTACTATGCACCAATCACCTTTCAAACCCTTCCTCATTTGTTGTCTTCCCTTTAACCGCTATCTTCTTTTCCTTTCCTTCGTTCTCGTCAAAAAAAGCATGGCTTGAAAATTTTTTTAAAGTCACGCGTGGCTTGCGAGTTTATCTTTTACAATATTAAAAAACTTCGGAGGAAACCAATTCATGAAACAAGCTGTCATTTACGCAAGGAGCGCATCTCCTAATGAAGATTCAATTTGTGCCCATATAGTTCTCGGTAAAAAATTCGCCGCCGATAACGGGTATACCGTTATCAAGGTATTTGCCGACACCAACGCATCGGGCAGATCTGCAGATTGCCCTGCGCTGCAAAAACTATTTGAGAATATAAGTTCTTCCTGGGATACGGTCATTGTCCTTGATCGCTCCCGCTTTTTCAGAGAGCCTTATTTATATATAAAATATATGTTGAAACTAAACCTTGCAGGCAAACGGATCATATCATGTATAGAAAGGCTTTCAACAATTTCTTATGACGGGAGGAAAATGCAACGAAACGCTCCTTGCAGCAATTAAAAGACAACTATATAAACAGTCAAACCGCAGAAAACGAATGCAATATCGACGGAAAAAAATATGTTGTGATCCGGCATTTCTCTGAAAAAGAACAACTGTCTCGGGAAATCTTTCGGCTTGCCCTGAACCGCGCCGACAGAGATTCCGGATTAAACAAATAAACCCTGCGTAAAGTCAGCGGATTCCTGAAAAAGCCTTGAAAAGTTGAGCGGCTCATGGTATAATATTGCCACTCAACCGAATGGCTTTGACAGAAAAAGGAGGTTTCATGTCAAAGCAACTACAACTGAATAGAACAGGGCTTTATTACAGGCTTTCGCGCGACGACGAAAAAGTCGGCGAGTCTTTATCGATTGAAAACCAACGCATCATCTTACGCAAGTTCGCAGATGAAAACGGCGGCACCATCGTAGACGAATATATCGACGACGGCTGGTCGGGCACCGACTTTGAACGCCCGGGCGTAAAACGGCTTTTGGAAGACGCCAAAGACGGTAAGATAGATACCATCGTTGTAAAGGACTTGTCGCGCTTTGGGCGCAACTACATTCAGGTCGGGCAGTATATCGACTATATCTTCCCTGCCTACGGCATACGCTTTATCGCCCTTTCGGACAACGTGGATACGGCAGACCGTTGCAGTTCGGGCATGGATATGATGCCCATTATGAACGTTTTCAACGAGTGGCACGCGGCGAATACTTCCAAAAAGATACGCGCCGTACTGGAAGCAAAATGGCAGGCAGGCAGGTACACCAACTGGGCATACCCCTACGGCTATAAAGCGGGCACGGACGAAAACCGCACGGCAGTCATTGACGAGGAAGCGGCAAAAACAGTCCGCCGCATTTACGATATGCGTTTGCAAGGCTATTCCGTAAGAACCATCGCGCGCAAACTCACCGACGAAGGGATCCCCAATCCCACGGCATACTATACGCGGCTGGACGGAAAAAAGTCTGACCGACAAGGCTCGCCCTACTGGTCGCAGAAGACCGTTTCGGATATTCTCAAAGACCGAACGTATATCGGCACGCTCACCCAGCACCGCACGACGCGCTTTTCCTATAAAAACCACAAAGTGCTGAACGTACCGCAGGGCGAACAGATCGTCAGAGAAAATGCGCACGAGGCGATTATTGACCGAACAACATGGGACAAAGTGCAGGCGATCAACGACCGAACTGCACGAGGGAAGGCAGACAAGGCCAACCGGGTGCATCCGTTATCTGGCTTGCTCGTTTGCGCCGATTGCGGAAAAAAGCTGACAGGCAAGAGCGGAGGACGCGACAGAATATATATGTACGCCTGCCGCACTTATACCGACCTCGGCAAAAAATACTGCACGTCGCATTCCGTTACCGAAAAGCAGATCGAAAGCATTGTACTGCAAGATATCCGTTCCATGCTCGGCGATGTGAAAATCGACGAGAAAAAAGCAAAAGAATACTTTTTGCGTGAACGGACAAAACGCGGCGAACAAAACAGGCTGTCCGACGAAAAACAGCTTCGCGCTCTCTCAAACAGGCTCACGGAATTAGATAAGCTGATACAGTCCGCATTTGAAGAAAAGGTGCTCGGAAACCTGCCCGACAGCGTATGTAAAAGTTTATGCGAGAAGTATCAGCTTGAAAAGGAAGGCGCAGAGCGGCAGATCTCCGACCTGGAAAAACGGCTCTCCGAAACGGACTGTATAGACGCAGAGGTCGAGGAATACATAGCACGGCTGAAGCGGTATGCCAAGTGCGAAGAACTGACGCGCGAAATGTGCCTGCAACTCATTGAGTTTATCACTATAGGCGAACGGCCCGCAGACGATAAACCGCGAGAGATCCACATTTACTATAAACTTATATCGAACCAAACGCTTGCAGATTACCGCGAGCAGATCACAAAATAATTCCCATATGTTACCTGCACCACAGGTGCACCGGGTGCGACGGGCGCCACGGGCGCGACGGGTGCGACGGGTGCGAACGCGCCGCTGGAGACAATGACGGCATATTCCACGCCGACGCAGCAGGTGACGAACAATGCGGCGGTCATTTTTGACCGTACAGCCTCGCAGAACGGTTCAGCCATATCGCATGCGGACAACACAGCCTCATTCACGATCAGCGAACCCGGCACCTATTTTGCGACGTACAACGGTACGGCGGCGCCGCTTGCCAACGCACAGCTGCCCGAAACGAACCTGGTGCAGTTTACCCTGAACGGCACGGCGCAAAACGGCGCTTCGACGCAGCACATCTTTACGACGGCAAACGAGACGAGCGCGCAGTCCGCGTCGCTCGTGTTCACCGTGGCGAGCGTTCCTGCGACGCTGGAACTCATTTCGAGCGGCGGAACGTACAACTATTCGGGCGTAACGATGAATATTTTCAAGATCGGTTAAATTACCGCGGGCGGAGGGAGAATTTCCCTCCGCTTTTTCATTCGCTTGACGAACCGGGCAAAAAGATTTATGATAATAGAAACAGAGGAACGGATATGATACGCACGGATATACACACGCACACAAAATTCTCCGCAGACGGGCGGAACAGCATCGAAGAAATGATCGCCGCCGCCATGCAAAAGGGACTTGCCTGGTACGGCATTTCCGAACATTTCAACTACGATTACGACCGTCTGCACCTGACCATCGACGGACAGGAAGTGCCGCCCATCGACGAACGGGCGTATTTTACGCGGGCGCGGGAGCTGCAAAAACAGCTCCGGGGCAAACTGCACCTGCTCGTCGGAGCCGAATTCGGCTACGACAACGCAAACTCCACCCTGCAGCGTTATATTGAAACGGAGCAGGAATATTCGCCCGACTTTGTAGTGAACAGCGTGCATACCTGTCTGGGCATGGACTGCTACTTCCCCCACTACTGCGTCGGAAAGAGCAAGGAATACGCCTACAACGCCTACCTGTACCGCGTGCTGGAAAGCCTCGACGCGCCCTACCGCTACGATATTGTGGCGCATGTCGGCTATTGTTCGCGCAACGCGACCTATCCCGACCCCAAACTCCGCTACGAGGACTATGCGGACGTACTCGACGAAATTTTAAAGCGCATCATCGCCCGGGGCAAGATCCTCGAAGTGAATTCGAGCGCCAAGACGGCGGGCAGCCCCTTTATTCCCGATACGGATATTCTGGAGCGGTACTTTGAACTGGGCGGGAGGATGGTTTCCTTCGCCTCCGACGCGCACGACACGACCCGCATTGCCGACCGCCGCGACATCGTGGTCGCCGCGCTCAAGAAAATCGGGTTTACCCATCTCACGATTCCCGACAAGGGAAGATATCTGCAACTCGAAATCTGAAAAGCAGCTCGATCTCGGCGGAATAACGGCAAAGCTGTTCCGCGCCGAATCGCCGCACACCGACGACTGCGTGTGCGTCTGTATCCCGCAGGAAAACGCGCTCTTTCTGGGCGATTCTGCCTGCGAAGACGTGTACAACGGCGGATATTTGGACAGAGCAAAATTGCGGATGCTGACGGAAACGGTACGGAAGACTGCCTGCAGCCTTTGCGTTCTGAGCCACGAGCCGCCGCTGACGAAGGAAGATTTTCTGGCATCTGCGGAGGAAGAACTGCAATAGCGCCTTACCTTTGAACCGCCCGGACGGATGAGGCGGAACGCGGCGGAACAAACCCGTTTTCGCCCCGCATCCCTGCCCGCGCGCGGAATGACGGATTCGAATTTCGCCGCCGTCGCCTGAAAGCGGCGCGGCGGAGGGCGCTCCAAGGCGGGCGTTCGAAATACGAAATATAAAAGCGCAAGGGGAATATCCTCTTGCGCTTTTGCGAAAAATGCCGCGCCGTCAGACGCGGCATTCCTCCGCTATTTCCTTTTCCAGTTTTTTACGGTCGATCTTGCCGATGATGCTGACGGCGAGCTTATCCCGGAACACGACTTGCTTGGGTACGGCGTAGCCGATGAGCCTGCGGCGGCAGATCTCCATGACCTCCCGCTCGCACGCCGCCCTGTCCGCGCCCTCTTCCGGCTCGACGTACAGGCGCACGATCTGCCCTTTGACGGGATCGGGCACGCCCACGGCGCAGCACTTGGCGACGCCCTTCGCCTGCCCCGCCGCCTCCTCGATTTCCGAGGGGTACACGGGTACGCCGCTCACCTTCAGAACGTTCTTCAGCCGCTGTTTGAAGAATAAAAATCCGTCCTCGTCCACATAGCCGCAGTCGCCGGTGGCGAGCCACTTTTTGCCGTCCGCCTCGACGAACGGGTCGCCCTCCTCGCCCAGGTACCCGAGCATAAACTGCTCGGAATGCAGGTAAATTTCGCCGACCTGCCCCGCGCCCTGCCGCACGCCGTCCTTATAAATGCCGATCTCCGTGCCCGTGAGCGGGCGACCGACCGAGCCTGCGCGGTTGTGCTGGCGGGTATTGACGACGCATACGCCCGCCGTTTCGGTAAGACCGTAGCCCGCGAAGATGCGCGCGCTCGCGCCCTGCCGCTCCAATACCGCGTTGAAATCGGCGAGGAGCCGCGGCGAAACGCTGTCGCCCCCGACCCAGATGTCCTTCAGGTTGGACAGATCGCCGCGCGTGAACGCCCTTTCGCCGAGCAGTTTGAGGTACATCGTGGGGACGCCCGTCAAGATGTTCGCGCGGCTTCGGACAATTTCCTTCGCGCTGCGCTTCGCGTTGAATTTGAGGCACATCACGTTGGTTCGCCGCATGATCATGCACATGTGCATGTTGATACACAGCCCGTAGCCGTGAAAAATCGGCAGAACGTTGTACAGCGCGGTATAATTTTCGATGGGTTCGCCCAAAAACTCCTGTGCCTTGGCGCAGAGGTTGTTGCACACGGCGTTGCAATGGGCGATGGTTTTCGGTTCGCCCGCGGTGCCGCCGCTGGCAAGGTACACCGCCGGTTCCCTCGCGCCGAACGCCGCCGCGCCGACGCGCGGATTGCCGCGGTTTTTGAGATATTTTTCAAACGGAATGCCCTTCGCCTTCCGCTTTTGCGTGAAACGGTAGTACAGTTTTGCGCCCGCGCCCATGTAGGAAGCGCTGTCGCTCACCAACACGGGGATGCCGAACGCAAACCCCGCAGCGGGGTATAAATCGTACACGAGGATGAGCTTGCTGTGCGATTTTTCCGCGCTCTCCTTCAGCTTTTCGGGCGGAAGGAAGGGATGCACGAGGTTGACCGCCGCACCCAGTTTGTTCGCAGCATAGAAAGCGAACACCGCCGCGGGCGAGTTGGGCATGCACAAAGTGACCGCGTCTCCCTTTCCGAGCGAAAACTCCGCGGAAAGGTTGCTCGCAAGGGTATCGATGCGGTCAAACACCTCGGCAAAGGTGTAATTTTTGCCGTAAAAGGCGATGGCAGGCTCGATTTTGCTGCCCGAGATATTCCGTTTTACCGCCTCATACATGGAGCAGGTTTCAGGGAAACGTTCGATCAAAACAGGTACACCTTTGGGTAAAAATTTTCGTTCGCCGATACAAATTCACTGCGCGGGCGCGAGGTACGACCGCGCAAACGTTTCAAAACAGGGAAGCGACCCACGCCGACAAAAAGAGAGCGACGGGGATGACGATCATATGCGCGACGTAGACGAACGCCGCGTGTCTGCCGATAAAGCAGACGCCCGAATTCCACGCGCCGTCCAGCGGGGCAAACGCGTATTTTGCGGAGGAATGGTAAATGAGCCGCCCGATCGCCCCGCCGACGAGGATGAGCGCCGCAAAGGGCAGAACGGGGAAATAATCGCCCGAATACCGCGAAAAGTTGAACCCGTCGACATAGACGAAGAGGGATAAAAACATATTTTCCGCAGTGCCGTCGCGCGGGGGTACCGTTTCGTGGATATACCAGATGCCGTCCGTATAGGTAACGTACGAACACTGCGTGAAGTACCAGATCAAAAAGCCGATGCCGATTATGGCGGGCAGAAAGCGCAATGCCGCGCGCGCGATGCGGGCGGTCTTCCCCTGCCCCAGCACGTCTCCGACGGCAACGGCGGCGTTGTCGATAAAGGCGTACAGGAACACGCCCGCGGCGATCATGTGAATGACGCCGAACAAGACCGTGGCTCCCTGCAGCCCGAAGTTGTTTTCCACGACGTAAGTGACCGCCGTAATGCCCGCGGCGACGATGCCCAGAAGAATCCCGCGGCGGAAATTGCCGCGGGTGAGCGTACAGCTCACGCCGCACAGGAGGAAAAAGGCGGTGATGACGACCTGCCTTACGAGGATGCGCAGATCCCACGTCCAGTACCACCGCCCGATTTGCTCCGCCCCCGCAAAGACGTTCGTGCCGAACATTTCGTTGAGGAAGGGAAGAATGTCGTACAGGCAGAACATGAGGTGGTCGACGATCATCAGGCTCACGCAAAGTCCGCGCAGAAAGTCGATTTCCCAGAACCGCTCCCTGGCGCGCCCGCAATAGCGGCCCGTCATCTTTTTATAGCCGGAAAATCCCGGATTTTTTTGATTGATTCCGCTAAAATACATCCTCTTCAGTTTACCATTTCCGCCGCGCCGTTGTCAAACGGCGCGGCGGCTTTTTCCAGCAGAAAGCGGATTTTTTCACAGAGTTTCCGAAATTCTATGCCCGCAACGCACATATTCGCGCCGTACAATAAAGTCCGGAAGCGCCCGAACGCACGCTATGCGGAAAAAATTTCGTCCAATGCGGCGCGAAGCTCGGCGATGCTCCCGCAGGCGAGCAGTTTTGCGCGGAATGCGGAGCTGCCGCGCATGCCGCGGATATAGAACGCCGCCATCTTGCGCATCTGCACGAGGGTGAACTTTTCTCCGTAGAACGGGAGCATATCCGCGATCTGCCCCTCGATGGCGGCGCGCCTGTCCCACTCGCTCCCCTCTTTTCCCAAGATTTCGGCGAAGACGTGCGGGTCGTACATCGCCGCGCGGGCGAGCATTATGCCGTCCGCGCCCGTCTCTTCCAGCATTTTCTCGGCGTCCGCCCGTGTAAAGATACCGCCGTTAGCAACGACGGGGATTTTGACCGCATTCTTTGCCGCGGCGATCTGCGCATAGTCGGGCTCGCCCGCATACACCATGTCGCGCGTGCGGCCGTGCACGGTGAGCATGTCCGCCCCCGCGCCCTCGCACATCTTCGCGAACTCTGCGGCAAACGGCTTGCCCTTTTCCAACCCGATGCGGAATTTGACGGTGATCTTTTTGCCGCTCTTTTTGCACGCAGAGATGATTTTCTCCGCGCGCGGCATATCCGCCAGCAAGGCGCTCCCCTCGCCGTTTTTGAACACCTTCGGCACGGGGCAGCCCATGTTGATGTCGATGATTTCGAAGTCCTTCAAGTACTCGCTTTCGCACGCTTCGCGCAGGATGGCGGGGTCGCTGCCGAACAGCTGCGCCGCCGTCTGCGGTTCGCTTTCGTCCTTATACAAGAGCTGACGCGTCGCCTCGTTGTTGTACTTCAAGCCCTTGGCGCTGACCATTTCGGTAAAGCACAGCCCCGCGCCGAAAAAGTAGCACAGCTTGCGGAAGGCAAAGTCGGTATACCCCGCCAGCGGCGCGCATAGGATATTGTTTTTTATGTACGTATCGCCGATTTTGAGCCGTTCGCCGAGTTTTGCCATATATCTCCTTTCCCGCCGCGGTTTCGCGCGGCGCCCGTATTTCTCACTTACCGCCCTGCCCGCGGAGCTGCTCCTTCGCCCGCTCGTAATACGCCCAAAGCTCGTCGGCGGGGAGTTCGTTCATCTTTTTGCCGTCCGCCAAAATCAGCTCCTCGGTGGCGCAGAAGCGGTCGATGAATTTCTGCGTACTCTCTTTCAGGCTCTCCTCGCAGTCGGCGCCCGCGAGCCTGCCCACGTTGACCGCCGAAAACAGCAAATCGCCCGCCTCTTCGGAGATGTGCGCCTTGTCCCCTTCCCTGACAGCCGCGAGCAGTTCGGAAAGCTCCTCTCTGACCTTTTCCGCCGCCTCGTCCGCGTCCTTGAAATCGTAGCCGTACTTGGCGGCGCGCTTTGCCGCCTTCTGCGCGCGCATGGCGGCGGGGAACACCTTCGGCACGTCGCGCACCGAATCGGAGGCGGTCTTCTGCCCCTTTTCGAGCGTCTTGTTCTTATCCCACACGGAGAGAGCGCTGTTTTCGTCGCTCGCTTTGTCCTTGCCGAAGATGTGCGAATGGCGGAAGATGAGCTTGGAGCACACGCCGCTCAACACGTCCTCGGGGGAAAACGCGCCCCGCTCCTGCCCCAAAATCGAATGGAAAGCGCCCTGCATCAGCACGTCGCCCGTCTCCTCGCAGATCTTATCGTCGTCCTTGCAGTCGATGGCGTCGACAAGTTCATACGCCTCCTCGACCATGTTCGTGCGGATGCTCTCGTGCGTCTGCGCCCTGTCCCACGGGCAGCCGTCCGGCGCGCGCAAGAGGCGCATGATCTCCAACAAATCGTCGTAATTGAACCGCGTGCGCTTTAAGAGCGGGATCTCGGGAATGACGATACAACAAGTCAGATCGTACTCCCCCTGCCTGTCCGCCTCGTACAATTTGATTTTCTTCGCCCTGCCGCCGCGAACGAAATATGCCTCCGCCTCGTCGCCGAACCAGTCGCACAGCTTTAATTTTGCGTCGCCCGCGACGAGGTCGCAGTCGGCGTCGTACACGCACAGGGGCAAAAGCGGGCGCGATTCGGGCATGGCATATGCGGAAAACGCGGAGCGGGAAGGCGCGCTCACCCGCGCCGCCGAAAACGCCGCGTCCGCCTTGGATACCCCCGCGAACACGCGCGCCCCCTTGCTTTTTTGCAGGACGATTTGGGCGGAAACGTCGTCGCAGGCGCTCCCGTCCACGCAGTACACGGTATCCCCCTCCTTCGCCGCGTCGAGAACGGCGCGGGCGAGCTTCTTGTTCAGCGTATCGAAATTGCGGCAGCCCGCGTACAGTGCGTCCAGCGTTTCAAAGGGCACGCCCAGCGCCTTTACCCCTTCCGCGGCGGGAGTTTCGCCCGTGCGCAGGATGACGCGCGCGCCCGAAAGCAGAGCCTCCTTCGCTCCCTCCGAAATGTCCTTGGGGTCACAGCCCAGTCCGACGATCGTTAACATACTTTTTTCTCCTCGGTAATTGCAGTTCTTCCGCCGAAAACGCACCGAACGCGAGCGCACCCAGCAGGTACACGGCGGCGGCGACCATGCCTGCAAACAATATATGCGCGCGCAGGGGATATGCCGCAGCCATCGCACCCGCGGAAATAAGCGCGAACTTCAGCGCGTCGCCGTACAGGCGCAGGCGGTTTTTCCGTTCACTAATACTATACAACAAATTGAAAATAAGTGCAAACAAATAACACGCCAATGCCGCATAAGCCGCGCCGCGCACGGAAATTTGCGGAACGCGCAGAAGCACAAATTCCAACCCCAGCTTGATCGCGACGCCGATCGCCATGGAAATTGCCGCCGTTTTTGCCCGACCCTGCCCCGTAAGGCAGGCAGACAGAGTCTGCACCGCAGACAAAAGCACCGCCGCAAAGGCGAGTGCGCGCACCAGCGACGAAAGCTCCGCGCCCTCCGCTTCGGGCAGGGAGCGGAAGATGAACGAGGACACCTGCGACGGGAAAAGAAACAGAAACGCCGCCGCGGGTATCGCCAGGAACAGCGTGCATTTGACGGCAAAACAGATCTTCCTTTCCGCAGCCGATCTTTCGCCCCTCGCGTACAGCGCGGCGACGGCGGGCACGCTCGCCGCGGCGAGACCGTAGCACACGGATACGGGCAGGTTGATGAGTGTGGACGCGCCGCCCGAATACAGACCGTACAGCGCGGTGGCATTCTCCGCATATTTGCTTACCAGGCGCACGATGAGGATGCTGTCGAGTATATTGGAAAGGGGCAGCACCCCCGCCGCCAGCGCGACGGGAAGGGTGGCGCGCAGGAGCGACGCGGCGTTTTCACTCCCCCGTTCGGGATACAGCGGGCGGCGCGCGTGAGGCAACAGCGCGAACATGCACAGGCAGGCGGCAAGCTCGCTGAGGGTGACCGCAAGAAGCGAATATTCGACGGCGCGGACTATATTTTCGCGATGCGTATATGCAAAAAAGAGACCAAAGGCAATTTTTACGAGCTGCTCGGAGATTTCGGAGACCGCCGTCGGAACGAAGTTGTTCCGCCCCTGAAACCAACCCCGGAAGCAGGAGAGTACGGACACGAGCAAGACGCTCGGCGCGAGCATGCGATAGGCTGCGGCGACCGCCGCCTCCCCCTGTGCCGCGCTCATGGGGCGGGCGAGCAGGAACATGGCGGCGCAGCCCGCCAGCCCGATCGCCGAGAACAGCAGAAGGGAACGGCGCAGGATGGCGCGGGAATTTTCGCCGCGCGCTTCCGCGCGGGATACGAGGCGCGCCAGTCCCGAGGGGATGCCCGTAGCCGACACGGTCAGAAGAAGGCAATAGAGAGGGAAAACCATCTGATACAATCCCATCCCCTCCCCGCCGAGGAGGTTCGTGAGGGGCACGCGGTACAGCGCGCCGAGAATTTTTGCGACGATGCCGCCGACGGAAATGACTGCGGCGCCCTTGAGAAAGCTCTGCTGTTTCATATGTAGACAGACCGCAGGAACCGCCTTCGGCGGTTTTCCCGCCCGGCGATGGAGCGGCGGAAACGGACAGCGCCGTCCCGCAAAGGCACGGCAGCGCGGCGGGAGGTTTCGTATAAAACCATTGCAAAATGCGAATATTCATGCTATAATGAGTTGACCCCGGAGGAAATCCGGGAGGAGAACGGGAGGAAATGAAACAGATTATCCTTTTTTTTGAAACGAAAGTGCAAACGCCGGAGCCGTGGGGCATTTATCACCTGTGCTGTATGCTCATACTCGTCGCTTGCGCTGTACTTTTGGTCGCTTTCGGGAAAAGGCTGCGCGCAGAACCGGGGCTTGTACGGCGGCTGACGATCGGAACGGGAATTTTTTTAATCGCCATCGAAGCGCTTAAACAGGTGTTTTACGGTCTGCATACAGGCGCAAACGGCATTTACTGGGACTATCCGTGGTGGGTGTTCCCCCTGCAGATGTGCTCGACGCCGATGTACGCCTGCCTTGCCCTGCATTTCTTCCGCGCAGGGAGAATACAGCGGGCGCTGTGCACATATCTCGGCACCTTCGGCATGGTCGGCGGGATCACCGTGATGCTGCTCCCCTCCACCGTATTCACCGACCTTCTGTTCGTGAATATCCACACGATGGTCTGGCACATATTGCTCGTCTGCATCGGCATACTGCAATGGGTCGGAGGAACGGCGGGGCAAAAGGTTTCCGACCTCGCCGGCTGCGCTGCCGTATTTCTCTTTTTCGCGGGCATCGCCGCCGCGCTCGACTGCGCGCTGCCGCATCTTGCCGACGAAGGCTTCAACATGTTCTATTTAAGCCCCTATATCCCCATCTCCATGTCCGAAATTGTCGCCGGTTTTTGGGAAAGCGTTCCATACCCCGTTTATCTGCTCACCTATGCGGCAGGGTTTATCGGCGTATCGGCGGCAATCTTTTTCCCCGTCCGCGCCATCCGCTCCGCGGCGATGCGCACCGAAGCGGAACGGAAAACGGAGAAACATCCCGCCTGACCAGGCGGCAAAAATACCGCAATAAAGGAAATAAATCTATGCGCGGGCGCGCCGAACGGCGTACCCGCGCTTTTTTCAGTCTCCATTCCGCCGTATTAAACGGAAGGCGAAGCCCCGAAGCATAAAAAACTCCGCACAGAGCCGCTTCAATCGAACTGATTGGCAAGAATATCGGCGGTAAGGCGGCACAGCTTGATCGCGCCGCTCTCCATGCGCGCCCCCTCTTCCGACGACAGAAGCGAAACCGCGCCGAGGCAATCCCCGCCCGAAACGATCGGGACGATGATCTGCGCCGTAACGTTCACGTTCGCATCGTCCGTCAGGGGGACGATGTCACCGCCCTCCGCGAGGTTGGCAACGTAGCTGCGCCTTTCGCGCATGATATTCTCCAACTGGCGAGACACCTGTTTTTTTGCGTAATCTTTCCTTCCCTCGCCCGATGCGTACAAAATCTCGTCCGTATCGCAGATGACGGCGAGGCAGCCGCTTAAATCGCCCAGCGATTTGGTCGTACCCTCCGAAAATTTTTCGAGCGTGGCGATGGGCGAATATTTTTTCAGCATAAGTTCATCCCTGTCCGTAAAAATCTCCAACGGGTCGCCGTCCTTGATCCGCAGGGTGCGGCGGATCTCCTTCGGGATTACCACCCTGCCAAGCTCATCGATTCTTCTCACTATACCCGTAGCTTTCATTATTACCTCCCTTTCCCGCACCGTAAAGCCGCCGGTACGGATACTTTAACACAAGTATGCGCTTCTTTTTTCCGCTTATTCCCTCTTTATCCTCCTTTTTCTGTTTTCTCCCCGCGCGGACGATCGCTGAACGCGTTTTGCCGTTGCCGCATTCATGCGGGGTGAAACGGAAGTTCTTCTCCGCATACGCGCCGGAAACAGCCGCCCCGCCTTGAACATATCGCAGATTCCGGCACAGTTTTCAGGCCCCTCCGCAAATAATCATCCACGTGCACAGCACGTGGTTTTTATTTTTCGGGCATAGCCCTTTTTCACTGGCGTAACGCAAATGCGTTTTTTAGTTGGCCTGCCAGCCATGCATTGGTTACTTGCTACCCGTCAACGGGTCTCTCGGGTCAAAGATGCTTAACTGGTCTGTTTCCTTGTCCGTTTTTAGCTGGTTTGCCACATATTCTTGTATCGCTTTCGCATTCTTTCCTACAGTTGTAACCTATCTTTATGGACACTATCGGTAAAGGGGCAGAAACAGGCATGAGTAAAGCGTATGAGTTGTTATACCCATACGCCTTATCGTTATTTATTGGGATTATTGAGTTTATAGCGCAGAACGGAAGCGATATCGACTTTATAGACAATATCTATCACCCGCTCTTTGCCCGTATGCTTCGGATGCCCGCCTACGACTACGCGGTCTAAAAGCTCATAGCACATTTCGCGGGTAAGTTCCGGCGCTTCGAGATACTTCTTGATGTTCCGTATAAAGACATCGGCGCTCTGCATTGTGTTTTCCGTTTCTGTAAGTTTTGCTTCTAATTCTGCGATTTCGGTTTCCAGCTTTTTCTGCTCATCGGAGTATTTCTATATAAAGCCGATACAGCTATCTTCGGGCATTTTTCCTCTTACCCTGTCTTCGTAAGCGACTTGCATAAGGCGGGATAATTCTTCCGTGCGTTTACGTTTTACCTGCAATTCTTTTTTTGTGGACTTAATCGCCTGATTCGCAAGCTCTGCGTTATGCCGTATAAAGTCATCACGGACAGCTTTCTCGTCAAGGACGATTCTTTGCGCCATCTCCCGTATATCTCCGAGGACGATTTCTTCCAATGCGCTCGCCGCGATATAATGCGAAAAACAATATGCCTTGCCGTACCGCAAATGATAGCCGCAATCGAAGTGGTATAATCTGGTTCCTTTACGGCTGACCGAGGTGCAAAGCTTCATCTTGTTTCCGCAATCGGCACAAATGAGAAATCCGGACAGCGGATGCGTATAGCCGACCTTTGTCTTTCTGCCTTGAGCAACGGACTTTTTGCGCTCTTGTACTTTATCCCAAAGTTCATGCGAAATGATGGGTTCATGGTTGTTATAAACGACAGTCCACTCGCTTTCATCTTTTCTGAATCGCTTATGATTTTTATAGGACAGCGAAGTCCATCTCAACTGCGGCATATGTCCGATGTAAATGATCTTGTTCAGCATTTCTCTTATCGTGACGGCTGTCCATAATCCTACCACGTTCGGTTTCGGCTTTTCTTCGGCATACTTGCGGAGTATCGTTCTTTGGTTGTCTATGGACACCGATTCGCCTTGGCGTTCGTCCTCTTGGGAAAGTCTGTAATACAATCCCGCTATGTAGTGTTGGATGTTGCCACTATGGCCGTATAACCGCGCTCCTTCAATCCGGACAGGAGTTCACACACGCCCTCATACGGCTTATTTTCAAAAATCCCCGCGACACTGAAATATTCGCGATAATAATCTACTGCACGTAAAGCATCGGAATGGTTTAACCCGCAATATTCCGAAAAAGATTCCGTAAGAGGCGGCCCGATAAATTTTTTGAGCAGCGGCTTGTCGGGAGCAGCGATACCAAATTTTTTCAACGCATAGATGATGGAATTTGATATGCCCTCAAACGGGTCTGTCAATGTGCCGTCTAAATCGAACAGTACGGTATCAAACAAACTTACTTCCTCCTTGCAAACATATTTAACGTATTATAAAAAATTCTTACGGCAATGTCAACCGACCGATAAGAAATGCTTGACAACCAATTTTCAGGGTAGTATAATTGTCAACGAAAATCGTTGTGGATTTTTCCTGATAAGTCATCTTTTCGCCACACAGCTTTTAGCTGTGCGGCGTTTTTTTATGCAACGGAGGTAATTTTTATGGAAAACAGTGTTATTAAAGCCATCGAAACGAGAAGAAGCGTGCGCTCTTTCAGTCAAAAGGCAATACCGGAAGAACTGCTCGACGCCGTATTGAAGGCGGGAACGTATGCGCCCACGGGAGGAGGCAGACAGTCGCCCGTTATCGTAGCCGTCAAAGACGCCGCATATCGCGATAAGATAGCGCGCCTGAACGCGGAAGTCATGGGCAAGGATACCGACCCTTACTACGGCGCGCCCGTAATCATTCTTGTTCTCGCCGACGGAAAGGCAAGTACGTTTGTGGAGGACGGAAGCTGCGTTCTGGAAAATATGATGATTGCCGCCCATTCCCTCGGCCTCGGCTCTGTTTGGGTACACAGAGAGCGTGAAGTTTTTGACAGCGAGAAAGGAAAAGAATTACTGAGAAGTTGGAATTTACCCGAAACCCTGCGCGGGGTAGGCGCTATTGCGCTCGGTTATCCGGCGACGGCACTTCCGAAGGCGGCCGAAAGAAAAGCAGATTATATCGTAAAAATCTGATTTCGGGAGGATGCGTCCGTGGATCAGACATTCATGAAAGAAAAGCCGGTTTTGCCGCTTGTTTTGAAAATGGCTCTGCCGATGGTCATATCCATGCTCGTCAATTCGCTCTATAATATCGTCGACAGTTTTTTCGTCGCACAAGTCAGCGAAGACGCCATGACGGCCATATCCATCGTCTATCCCCTTCAGAATCTCGCGAACGCCATAGGTGTAGGGTTCGGCGTCGGAATAAATGCGGCAGTCGCCTACTATCTCGGAGCGAATAACGGAAAGGCGGCAAACCGTTCGGCAACGCTGGGCATTATTCTCAGCGCCCTACACGGCATCGTGCTTGCCGGGATATGCGTGCTTTTGATACGCCCGTTCATATCCATGTTCACCGACAGCGAGCAAATAATTGCATACGGTCTCGACTATTTCTATGTCGTCATCGCGTTCGCGCCCGTGCTGACTCTCGGCATGGCATTCGAAAAAGTATTGCAGGCGACGGGAAAAATGAAGACGACGATGTTCTGTATGG
>ERZ1643247.899-NODE-899-length-31844-cov-23.572777_pt1 | contig 31844 bp, 22 predicted proteins | sample MGYA00579264_ERZ1643247 | MGnify/ENA primary metagenome ERZ1643247 (study PRJEB29033, sample SAMEA4952262) | chicken gut metagenome | biome: Broiler Chicken; feature: Gastrointestinal Tract; material: Caecum | place: Ireland | collected 2018 | study: Broiler... | reverse complement strand
TGCCCCACAGAATCGTAGGCGCGATAGACAGCAATCCGCCGGAGGGTACCAAGCTATTGGACGTGAAGAAATAATTCGAATAAAACTAGGATGGTCAGGAGATAAACTACAGAAAACTGATCATATTGAAAAGCCTAAATTGTGATAAAAATAGGGCGCCGGGAATTCCAGGCGCCTGTTTTTATGCGCCGGCTTTAGTATAAGGTCCTGAATAGGCGATGATTCGGCATTTGATCAACACATGGTATACAGTCGGATAAGATCTGACTGAAGCATAATTTTATTATACATGACAGGAATGATTCATGATAAAGGACAGGTATTAGACAGCACACGGGAATCAGAGGATAATGAATTAAGAGAAATTTAGAAACATGGTAAATTGCCGCTTCATAAAAAGGAGAATTTATGAGAAAAAAAGTTGTGAGTATACTGATCGCCACTATTACGGTCATGGGCATGCTTGCCGGATGCAGCGGAACAACAGAAGATACTTCAGGTGAGACTTCAGCACAGACAGAAGATGATATCGAAGAGAATATTCAGAAAGAAGCGGACGGCTCATCTGTTGAAAGTTCCGGGACAGACAGTACGGACAATCCAGCGGGATCTCCGGTTGTTTATATGACCACAGACATCAGTTCAGACGGGCTGATCGCAGTCTATGAAGCCCTTCAGGCTTCACCGGAAGGAAACATTGCGGTGAAGCTCTCCACCGGAGAGCCGGGAAGCAATTATCTGAGGACAGATCTGATCGGGGATCTGGTACAGTCTTTTGATAATCCGACTATTGTGGAATGTAATACGGCATATGGTGGATCCCGTGCCAATACAGCCATGCATTATCAGGTTGCGGAAGACCATGGCTATACCGAGATCGCTGATGTGGACATCATGGATGAAGACGGATCTATGACACTGCCGGTGACCGGAGGAACAAATCTGGAAGAAAACTATGTGGGGAGCCATTTTGAAAACTATGATTATTATGTCGTGCTTTCCCATTTCAAAGGACATGCCATGGCAGGATACGGCGGCGCGATCAAGAATACCTCCATCGGCATAGCTTCCGCGGAAGGTAAGGCGCACATCCACAGCGGCGGCACCGGGGGAAGTATGTGGAGCGGGGATCAGGATGCGTTTCTGGAGTCCATGGCGGAGGCGGGAAAATCCGTAGTGGATTATCTGGACGGAAATATCCTGTATATCAATGTCATGAACCGGCTCTCCGTGGACTGTGACTGTGACACCAATCCGGCGGAACCGGATATGCACGACATTGGCATCCTGGCATCCTATGATCCGGTAGCTCTGGATCAGGCATGTATCGACTTGGTCTACAGCGCAGAGGACGGTGATTCGCTGGTGGAGCGGATTGAGTCCAGAAATGGTCTGCACACATTGGAGCATGCGGAGGATATCGGTCTGGGAAGCAGGACTTATGAACTGGTAAATATTGACAGCTAGGAAGACAAAGTACATGGATATTTTTAAGAAGAGAATTTATTTACATATGGTACTATTTCAGCATTCAGCTGGAACAGGTGTTTTTCTACTGGGTGCTGGGAATGGTGATCGGTTCCGCTGTCTCTGTCTTTGGAAAAGGAAAGATCCATTCTGCTTTTGAAGCGCTTGGGAAGAAAAAGTTAGGAGTTCTGGGGCTTATTCCTGCCAGTCTGCTGGGAATCGCCTCCCCGCTGTGTATGTACGGGACAATCCCCATTGCAGCGTCCTTCTCCCAGAAAGGTATGAAGGATGATATGCTGGCGGCGTTTATGATGAGTTCCATCCTGCTGAATCCCCAGCTGCTGATCACAAGCGGCATTCTGGGACCGGAGGCGGTGGCGGTGAGATTCCTGTCCAGTTTTCTGGGAGGTCTGGGGGCGGGACTCTGCGTGAGATTTTTCTATAGAGACAGAAGTTATTTTAATTTCACCGGCTTTTCCGAAGCGTCAAACCGGGATACGAATCCGAATCCTGTTATACGGTTTCTGAAGAACCTGGGCAGGAATATCAGGGCCACCGCTCCCTGGTTCCTTATCGGTGTGCTGCTCTCCGCTCTGTTCCAGAGATATGTGCCCTCAGACGCCTTTGCAGAACTTTTCGGCGAACAGGAGGGATTCGGCGTCCTGCTGGCCGCCACTATCGGAGTGCCTCTCTACGCCTGCGGCGGCGGTACGGTTCCTTTATTGCAACAGTGGCTTGCATCCGGGATGAGCATGGGTTCTGCAGCGGCGTTTATGGTCACCGGCCCGGCGACAAAGATCACGAATCTGGGAGCATTGAAGATTGTGCTGGGGGTGAAAAGATTTGTTCTTTATCTGGCCTATGTGATCCTGATTTCCGTGGTGATCGGACTTGCAGTGGACAGGATTCTATAAAAAGGAAAAAAGATGAAAAGATGTTTATGACCGATGGTGATTCTTGTCGTAGTGCTTTCTGCAGCTATGGCGGCGGACAGTTCGGACAGAGCCTGACGGTATAGAGGAATTTTCACGTATGGTGGACACTTTCCTGGACAACGGATTTAATTATTTTGATACAGCCCATGGATATCTGGATGGAAAGAGCGAGACAGCGATCCGTAAGTGCCTGACATCAAGATATCCCCGGGACCGGTATATTCTGACGGATAAACTGACAAGTTCCTATTTCAAAAAAGAGGAAGATATTCGTCCGTTGTTTGAAAGCCAGCTGGAAGCCTGCGAAGTAGATTATTTTGATTTTTATCTGATGCATTCCCAGACAGCAGAGAATTTTGAGTATTAAAAAAATGTAATGCATATGAGACTGCCCTCAATCTGAAAGCAGAGGGAAAGATCCGTCACTTTGGAATCTCTTTCCATGACCGGGCGGATGTCCTTGAGCAGATTCTGACAGAATATCCCCAGATAGAAGTGGTGCAGATCCAGTTCAATTACCTGGACTATAATGATCCGGCAGTGCAGAGCAGACAGTGCTATGAGGTCTGCCGGAAGTTCGGAAAACCGGTCCTTGTTATGGAGCCGATCAAAGGCGGCAGCCTGGTCAACCTGCCGGAGGATGCACTGGAGGTGTTCAAGAATCTTAACGGTGGAAGTCCGGCAAGTTATGCTCTTCGGTTCGCGGCCGGATTTGAAGGGATACGCATGGTTCTTTCCGGCATGAGCAGTATGGAGCAGATGGAGGACAATCTGAGCTTTATGAAAGAGTTCAGGCATCTCGATCAGTAGGAACTGGACGCAATCGATAAAGTGCGTGACATTTTTAACTCGAAACATCTCATTCCGTGTACCGCGTGCAGATACTGCACGGCAGGATGCCCGAAACAGATTTCAATCCCGGATCTGTTTGCCTGCATGAATATGAAGAAACTTTTTCAGGGATGGAGCGCAGATTTTTATTACAACAGTATACATACAGTAGATCACGGGAAGTCATCTGATTGTATCAAATAATGTATGAATCTTATCAAAGAGTAAAGGCTCAAGAGATTATTCTCTTGGTAGCAGCGAAGCAGATAACCGCAGGTATATATTACCTGCGGCTTTTGCTGTCCCCGATTTTAAGTACGATTGTACATCCAGCCATAAGGACAAACATAACTGCCAGGAAAACCGGAAAGATCTCGGTTCCCCAAATACCGGATACAAAACCAAAGAGAACAGGTGTAAGCATGATACTCAGGTTTGAAAATGCCATCTCAATTCCTATGATGGATTGGGATGTTTCCTTTTTATAGAGGACCGGAGTCAGATGAGTCATATTGGGGAAGACAGGTCCGTTTCCGAGACCGATCAGGAAGAGCCCAAAGACAGCAGGTTCCGTGCGGTCTGTCAGCAGTAAGATACATACGGCTATGAGTATTGCGGACTGTCCTAATATAATGATCTTCCAGTCGGAAAATTTAAGCGAAAGAAGGCCGGAGAAAAAACGGCCCAGGGTTATGCCCGCAAAATAGAACGTGATCAATGCCGCAGCCATATCCGCGGATAACCCGATTGTCTCTGATAAATATGTGCTTCCCCAGATCAGACAGGTGGATTCCAGAGCGCTGATTCCTGCAAACACGCCGCAGGACGCCCATATTTTCTTCCGCCTGATCATCTGTAACAGTGGCAGCACGTGAACTGTTTCTTCCTCCTGCCGGGCTGCTTTGACTTTCTTCCACAGTGGGAGACTGAGAACCGATAATACCGCGATTACAAGCTGGATATAAAAAACAGTGCGGTATCCCCCTCTCCAGTTCATGCTCTCTGACAGTGCAAGAGACATAAGATAAGGGCTTACAGTAACTCCGATGCCATAAAAGCAGTGAAGAAAACTCATCTGCATTGCATTATAGTGAAGCGCGACATAATTGTTCAGCGCAGTGTCAATGGACCCGGCTCCGATTCCAAGGGGAACTGCGCACAGACAGAGCCAGAGAAAGCTGTGGGAGCAGGAAAATCCTAATAATGCAATTGCTGTAAGACTGGTTGAGATAGCCGTAACTTTTGCTGTTCCCAGTCTGGCAATCACCTTTGTGCTGAAAAGACTGGAAATGACTGTTCCGGTGGAAATGATTACTGAAACAAAACTGGCATAAGAAACCGGGATATGGAGTTCCCCGTAGATTGCCGGCCATGCTGAGCCCAGCAGAGAATCGGGAATACCCAGACCAATGTAGAAAATGTAAATAAATACAAGTAAGATCGTTGCCATTTGACCGCCTCCGTTTATCCTATCTGTACTATGTTTCAAAAGCTGTATTCACACAGCACACTATAAAATAATATCATCTAAATAGGTCGGATTCTATGGTTAGTCTGCCCGATTTGTGGTAATATTTACCCAGATTGTGAAGGATTGCTGTGAAAGTTCGTGAATTCAGGAGGTGTGAGATTTGGAAAATATAAGTGATATGGATACGATACTGCTCGATCAGCAGCTTCAGGAAACTCTTCTGTTTGAAGATCCCTCTTTCCCCGTCAAATACTATGTAGACGACCTCAATCACTGGGCGGATCATCAGGTGCCGCTTCACTGGCATATGGGTTATGAATTTTTTTCTGCCATTCAGCAGGATGTTGAAGTGCAGGTGGGATACGATCATCTGGTTCTGCGAAAAGGGGAATCTATTCTGGTCGGAGGAGGACAGCTTCACAGCTATCGTATGACTGCCCCGGGTAGGCCGTGCCTGTGTCCCAATATCGTCTTTACAGATGAAGTGCTTGCACCGATGACAAGTGTTATTTTTCGGAAGTACTTCGGTCTCATACTTAATGACGTGACACTACCGTATATCGTTTTTTCATCAGAAAAGGAATGGCAGAAAAATCTGTCAGCGCGCCTGTTTCATGTATACGCGATTCTCTCAGCAGGCGAAAATGCCGACGGTACTGGCTTTGAAAGCTGCATTGTTCATCCTGTGAGAGAAGAGTGTCCGGAAATCAAGGTACATCAGGAACTGGTTCAGATCTTTCAGACTCTGTATTGCCGGCGGAATGAGCTCCATCATACAAAGAGTGGCAGCCGGGACCGGCAGATACAGATACGGATTCAGAAAATGCTGCGTTATATACAGGAACATTTTACAGAAAGTATTTCACTTGAACAACTCGCTGCTTCTGCGGGAATCAGCAGGAGCGAGGCGGGAAGATGCTTTATGAAATATTATTCACAGCCGCCGATGAGTTATGTAACATTATATCGCTTAAAATACGCACAGGAACTTCTGGTAAAATCATCCATGACAGTCAATGAAGTTGCCGCCCAATGCGGTTTCAGGGATAACAGTTACTTTGTCAAAGTATTCCGGAAGCATTTGGGGCAGACGCCTTCGGAATACCGAAATATGTTTTTGAATCGCAGCTTTGAGTGATTATGCTTTTGTCTGCTTCCGATACTGAAGAGGTGTTAATCCGTACTGTTTCTTAAATACATTCTGAAAATAGGACTGGCTGGAAAAGCAGAGGTAATTGCTGATTTCAGCCAGGCTTTTTTCACTGTAGGTTAAAAGACTTTTTGCTTCCTCCAGCTTGCATCGCATAATATATGCCCCCATTTGAATCCCCAGCTCGCTCTTAAAATGTTTCATCATATAGGAACTGCTTCTGTTTACATGAGCCGCAGCATCCTCGATGGAAATAGATTCGTTGGTATGTTCGCGGATGAAGGTCATGCATTTGTAAACGTCCGGAGAGATGCCTTCCGGGATGTGGCTTTCCCCGGAACGCTGGCAGAAATCAAGCAGCATGAGGTACTGCAGCTGATTGATCTTTTCAATGGACTGCAGCTGTTCACATTCCTGTATGTAGTAATCTGTGAGCTGATAAGTCTTTTCTACGTCAACTCCGCCGGGGATTGCCCCCATGATTCCGGCTTTCGTTACAATACTGATAAAAATATTTTTTGCATGGCGTAAGGGCGAAGAGGCCATTTTTCCTTCTTTTAACGGAGTACGTGTAGAGGCAAGAAATTTTTTCAGTTTATTTACATTCCCTTCTTTAATGCGCTGGTACAATTCCAGCTCAAAGTAATAGCTGTTGTGGATGTTTTCCTCCTCCTGATCTTCAACCATACGGCCTGTCTGGTGCTCTTTACGGGTTTTGGTGACGCTGTCATCCTCCGAAAGAAGCCGGCTCAGATCTCCGGGTCTGTGATTCAGGCATTGGTACAGGAATAAGAGATAATGAGCAAACTGCATCTGGCTGAGCCGGGGGATCGAATATAATAATTCGACATACTGTTCGCGGTTCTCGAGAGGTACAGCAGCCTCTTTTGCAGCCTGACGGATGATCGCATCGGTAAGAGGAACGCTGAAGACAGGTCCCAGGATCAGATTATATTCGGTGCCTTCGACAAGAATCCGTCCGTATTCTATGTCGGGGGAATCTCCGCAGAAGCTGGGGTTATGATCCTGTTCCATTGGAAACAGATCACGATAATATGTAGGGGTGCTGCCTGTAATATCGTTTAGAGAAGAGTAGACAGCATAATTATTTTTTATTAATGTAACGGGAATTTTTGTGGCAGAATAAAAGTTTTTGCACAGAGCGATGTAATCATTATCCATAACTGTTTTATCTTCTTTCTTTATATATTTCCCTTATTTTACAATCGCAGAAAGAATTTTGCAATATTTGAAGCCTATCTGATGGTAAGATGCACTCAATGAAAGTTGCAGTTCACACTGTAATCAGTAAAACTGATGGCATTTGGCTATCGGGAAGTCAGATAGGAGGAAGAAAAGCATGAAACAGCACATACGGATCCATAAAGCGGAACCGAACAGAGGGATTCTTGATTATTCTCATCTTCTGGACGCTCCTGCGGGAAAGCATGGATTTGTGGAAACGAGAGACGGACATCTTTATTTTGAAGACGGAACAAGGGCAAGATTTCTAGGATTTAATGTGGCGGCACGTTCCAATACACCGGATCATGAGACAGCAGATAAGATGGCGGAACGTTTTGCAAGTATGGGAGTAAATATTATCCGGCTGCACGCGGCGGATGCGCCCGTGGGGGAAGAACCGGGAAGCTGGAGCAGCTGCAAGGAGGCGCCGCTGCTTGATTATGCATCGGGATCCAGCCGGAAATTCAATCCGGAGGGGCTTGACCGGTTCGACTATTTTGCCGCAAAACTGAAAGAAAAGGGAATCTATCTTCATATTGACCTGATCGTAGCAAGGGAATTTACACCTGAGGATGGTATGGATTACCCGGGAGGAGCGCCCTCCTGTATGAAGCGGCATTATATGTACAATGAGCGCGCGATCCAGCTTCAGAAGGAATATGCGAAAGAGCTGCTCTGTCATGTGAATCCGTATACGGGACTCGCGTTGATCGATGATCCGGCGGTAGTGACGATCCAGCTCAATAATGAAGACTCTGCCATAAAGGGAAATATGGGGGCGGATGCGGGAGAAGAGATGAAGCCGTACCGGGAGGAGGTACAGAAACGATTCAACGAATTCCTTCTGATGAAATATTATACAAGAGAGCGCCTGAAAGAAGCATGGACCTGTGATGGCTGCTGTGCTCTTGGAGACGAAGAGGACCCGGCTCAGGGAACGGTCCGGGGCATTGAGGGAAGTTTTTATCAGCCGGTGAATGATCCGAACGGACAGTGGGATGCGCCGGAGGGACCGGCAAGATATGCGGACTTTATGGAATTCGGCATCTATATGAACCGGAAGTTCTATCAGGATATGAAAGATTATGTTCATTCACTTGGAGCAAAGGTGCCTATTGTTACCAGCAACCTGATCGCCGGGGCGGCGGACGTATACGGACATACGGACGGTGATATCATCGAGAATAATTGTTACTTCAATCATCCGCTCCTGCCTGTTCAGGGCAACACCTATCTGGTGGCGGGACCGGCAGAGTATGTTTCCATGAATCCTCTGGTGATGCAGAAAGGGATCGGTTCCATGGCGACAACACTTCTAAGCCTTGCATCGGTTGCCGTTGTAAATGGCAAGCCGTTCATGCTCAGTGAGTGGAATGAATATGGGCTGCATCCATTCCATTCTACGGCTTTTGTGCAGACTGTGGCGTATGCCTGCCTGAATGACTGGGATGGACTGATCCTCTATAACCATCATACATCGGAAAACTGGGATGATCAGCCTGCGGACGAGATACTGAATGTATTTGACGCTTATAACGACCCTGCGGTGATCTGCCAGTGGGGATTTATGGCATCGGTCTTCCTGAAAGGACTTGTCTCCGTGGCAAAGAATTGCGTAGATGTTGTATACACGCAGAACGACCTGAAAACGCTGCCTGCATTTCATTCTATGCCCACGACATTTTTCCCGTATATCACCTCTATGCGCAATGTATTCCTTGACGGAGGTGAGAAATATCAGGGAGATGCTGATGTGGCGGTAAACGCCGGATTCTTAAACGGAGCGGATCTTTCCGATGCAAAGCACAGAATCTATTATGCATGGTCCGAGTACAGGGACGCATTTCGTCGGTATAAAGATGAGAACCGCCTGGCGAGAGCTGCAAAAGATACAGAAGAGATCCGGCCGGGAGTACATATGGGAGAGAGAAACCTTGTGTTTGACCGGATTACAGAGACGGCGGAAGGCGGAGATTACAGGAACATTGCCAAAATTATGGACAGCGCTTTGAAAACATGGAATGTTCTGCCGGAGAATACAGGATATGTGGACGGGAAACTGATCTCAGATACAGGGGAGATCGTTTTTGATCCGGATCATGCAGGGTTTGCTGTCCATACACCTTACTGCGGATATTTCAGCGGCGCGCCGGAAAGAGAAATCTCTCTGTCTGAACAGATATCTGTAAAGGCGGAAAATGAAAGGATCACGCTGGCCCTGATCGCAAAGGAGGAAGCACTTCTTGACAGCGCGAAAGAATATATCCTGACTGCTGTTGGAACGACCGGCATGGATGAGACAACATACGGTCAGGGACCGGAAATGATGGGAATGCCATTTACGGCAGTGGAGTTTAAAGGAAAGCTTTATGCTGAAACACTGGAAGGCAGTATTACTGTGAAAGCAGAAAATGCAAAGCTGGAAGTTTTAAATCCTGTAGGAGATGTGATCGGAGAGATTGCAGGGGAAAAGAAAGAAAAAGAAATTAGATTTACTCTGGACGGTTCTGTTCCCGGAATCCAGTACCGGATCATAGTTGAAAAATGAAGGAGAGTTTCGGAAAATGAGTGAAAAGACAAGACAGGCGGACAGCGGGATGCTCTATGATTTTACAGAAGACGGGAATAGCTGCCGGATCTATGATTCCAGAACGCCGAGGTACTGGTACAATTATCTGTGGAATGAGGACCGCTACTGTGCTCAGGTGTCTCAGGTGGGGCATGGGAGGAGTTACTATTTAAGTGAAAAAGCAGATATGTGCATGATCAACCGGGATGATGCCAGATATGTCTATCTGAGAGACGATGAAGACGGCACGTGCTGGAATATCGGAGAGGGACCGCTGAACGAGGGCGTGGAAGATTACTGCTGTACCCACAGCATCGGGTATTCTCTGATCCGGTCCAGAAAAAACGACATTGAGGGGTCATGGAGGATTTTTGTGCCCAGAAGAGGGTTTCATGAAGTATGGACACTGAAGCTTCACAACACAGGAAAACGCGAGAGAAAACTCAGTATGTTTTCGGCGGTCAGCTTTTATCTGGAAGGCTTTTCTTACCCAAGGTATTATGAGATGTATCGGTGCATGAAGACAGAATTTGACCGGAATCTGAACGGAATCTACTGTGATTCCTCCCATCCTTTTGCTCCTCATGACCTCTATCACGGCTTTCTGGCGGCTTCCGAACCGGTATATGCATGGGACGGCGATCTGACGAAATTCTGCGGATCGACCAGTACCCTGACACTGCCGGATGCATCTGCCTGCGCCCTGTTCCAGAGGCCGGACGTGGTAGTACAGGGGAGAGACTGTACAGATTCGGAGGCAGCTCTGTTCATTCTGGGCGGTGTGCTCCAGCATAAGATTGTGTTAAAACCGGGCGAAGAAAAGGAGATCCGGGTGATATTCGGAATCAGCAGATCCCGGGAAGAAGCACAGAGGACAATGGAAACGTACGCGGACAGAGAAAATACGGAACAGGAATTTCAGGAGGCAGAAACATATAATTTTGAAAAGATCCGTTCCTTATCTGTAAAAACACCGGATAAGAAGATCAATCATATCATGAACAACTGGGTGAAAAAACAGGCGGATTTCTGTATCGTCGGGAAGAAAGGAGTGCGTGACAATCTGCAGATCGCGGTGGCGCTTTTGAATTACCGTCAGGAAAAAGCACAGGAAGAAATCCTTGAGTGCCTCCGTCATCAATTTCAGGACGGTCATGCAGTGCTTACATGGTATCCCTATGACGATACCCGTTATTCAGATCAGCCGTTCTGGATTATCTGGGCTGTGTGTGAACTGGTAAAGGAAACCGGCGATCTCTCCATACTTGAGGAGAATGTATCATGGCAGGACGGAGGGAGCGCTTCTGTTCTGGATCATGTGAAAGCGGCTGTAAACCGTCTGATTCTGGATAAAGGGAAGAACGGTCTGGTGAAGCTTGCCTTTGCAGACTGGAATGACGCCCTGAATGTCACCGATGATCCTGAGGCGGAGTCCGTGATGCTGTCACACCAGTTCTGCCTTGCCCTGCGGGAACTGAGAGGGCTCATGGAATATGCAGGTGAATCAGAGTATGCGCAGTTCCTTGCAGGAGAGTATGAAAAGCTGAAATCAGATATTAACCGGAATGCATGGGACGGAAGGTGGTATGCAAGAGCGCTGAGTGAAAAAGGAAATATTGGATCAAAAGACAGCAGAGGAAGTAAAATATATCTGAACGCACAGACATGGGCTGTCCTTGCAGGTGTTGCAGATGAGGACAGGCTGCCTCAGATTCTGGAAGCGGTGGATGGCATGGAACAGGATTTTGGGTTCCCGCTGAATCTGCCTCCGTATCCTGCGTATGATCCCCATGTGGGCAGAATGTCGGGGATGCTTCCGGGGCTGTTTGAGAATGGCGGGGTATACTGCCATGCCACAGGCTTTAAGATTCTTATGGACTGCTGCACCGGCAGGGGGACAAAAGCAGTTGAGACTTTAAAGAAGATCATGCCGGACAGTGAGAAGAATCCGTCTTCCCGGTCAGGAGCAGAGCCCTATGTTTTCACAAACTGCTATTCAACAAATCCCGGTTATTATGGAAAGTCTTACCAGTCATGGACCACAGGGACTTCCGCGTGGTGCCTGATGGGGCTTTATGAAGGAATCATGGGTGTGAAGCGGGATTATAAGGGGCTTTGTATTTGTCCGTGTTTTCCCTCAGAATGGGAAGAGGCAGAAGTGACCAGACATTTCCGCGGAGCAGACTATCATATTGTAATACGGAATCCCCGGCATACAGAGAATGGACAAGGAATTATCCTTGCTGACGGGGAGCCTTGGGATTCCGGTACGCTTCCGGTTTATCAGGACGGCCGGATGCATGAAATTGAGGTTGTACTGAAATAGCATCAGTGATGGATTTTACAATTTAGAAAAGTATTTTGCAATAATTATAATCGGACAGAGGTTATAGTAATCATCGAAGAGAGGCGGGAGAGAAAACCGCCGGACGAATATATAAAATCAGGCGCGGCGTTTCGGATCGGATAAGTGAGTCGGAAATAGCGGCGCCGGAGACAGGAGGAAGAGAGAATGTCAAAAGACAAGAATGCCCCACGTTTTGACAAACAGGGAGCGAGACGCGTGATGCGAAAGAGAGATTATCTGTCAGATTTCAGCGGACAGTTAGCGCTGGGACTGATGGCAAATCTTGTAGGACAGCTGAACTATTTTTATACGGATAAGGTGGGAATTGCCGTTGGAAGTGTCGGAGTTGTTCTGGCGATTTCCAAGGTGATCGATGCCCTTACGGATGTGATCGCGGGAAATATGGTGGATCACTCAAAAGGCGGAGATCACAAGTATTTCCGATGGATCATCCCGCAGATCATTCCGGCCGCATTGATCGTGGTCCTGATGTTTACTGTGCCGATTCAGGCAGGACAGATTCCGGCAGTTATTTATGCGCTGGTTACAAATCTGATCCTTTCTGCAGGACTTTATACATTTATAGCAACCCCGTTCTCTGCGGTAATGACTGTACGTTCCAGAAGTTTAAGTGAGAGGGGCAGTATCGGACTGTTCCGTGCCGTGGCAAACTATGGCGCAGGAATGCTGATCTCAATCCTGACGATTCCGGTGACAAATATGCTGGGCGGAACACAGTCCGCATGGATCAAATACGGTGTGGTTCTGGGAGTACTGGTTCTTGTTTTGTTTGCTGTATGCTGTCGCAACGGAGTCAAAGCCAAATTTGCCTGTGATTACGACGATGAGGAAGTCGGAGAGACAGAAGAGGAAGAAGCAGTTCCATTTAAAGAGGCTATGACGCTGCTTCTCAAGAACAAATACTGGGTGATCATCCTGCTCTTTAATCTGATCACAAGCATTACAACAGCAGTCACTTCCTCCGGTGGAACATACTATGCAAAGTGGATTTTCGGAAATGACAATCTGGTCGGCATCATTGGATCTGTTGGTCTGATCGCGACGATCATCGGATTTATTCTTTCGAAACCGATCATAGCGATGCTGGGAATCAGGAGAACGATTTCATTTGGTCTCTTAGGTGCGGCGATTCTGGCGGGAATCCGCTGCTTCGTGCCCACAAACTTCGCTGTCTATGTAGTGACCAGCCTGTTGGGAAGTTTTGTACAGATTCCGATGATGAGTCTGTACGGTGTGCTTACATCCATGACGATTGACTATAATGAGTGGAAATATGACAAGAAGTTGGTGGCAATGTCCGGCGGCGCGATCGGATTCGGAAGCAAGGTGGGAAACGGACTCGGAGCGCTTCTGCTCTCCCTGTTCCTTGTGCTCGGTTCCTATGATGCAACACTGGAAGTGGCTTCAACATCCATGGTATATTCCATTTACGGTTTTTCAAACTACCTGCCGGTGGTGATCAATCTTGTGATGTTCTTCATCTTCCGCAAGTTTGATCTGGAAGAAAAGCTTCCAAAGATGAGAGAGGAAGTCGCAGCACGAAGAGCCGCAAAGAACGGCGAAAACTAATTTACATAAGTAAGCCGATGTTTCCGGGGCTATGGAAGCACCGGCTTACTTCATAAAATCGTAACTGCCGATATCAGGATTCAGGGAAAAGGAGAATCTTGGAATGGAAATTTATGATCTCAGGATAGAATACAGAACGAACCCGGAAGGACTGGCTGTAAAACAGCCCCGTTTTTCGTGGAAAATCGCATCCGAAGAGAAAAATGTGGTACAGACTTCATGGCATCTTACTGTGGTATGTGAGGGAAATACAGTTTGGGACAGTGGATCCGTAGACAGCAGTCAGTCCGTGCTGATCCCCTATGCCGGAAAAGATCTGGATGAAGAAGAGAAATATGAAGTGACACTGCAGATTGAAGACAATTATGGAAATCAGGCACAGGCATCGGCATCTTTTACAACAGGCATCTTTGATGTCAAACATTTTCAGGCAAAGATGATCACTCATGATTTCCCGGAGGAAGAGACGGCCTGCCCAGTTTTTTACCGGAATTTCCGGTTGAAAAAACAGGCTGCCCGCGCATATCTTTATGCAACAGCATACGGAGTCTATGAACCTGCACTCAATGGAAGAAAGCTGGGAGATATGTATATGACGCCGGGCTGGACGGATTATCATAAAATTCTCCAGTATCAGTATTATGATGTTACAGACGACTTAAAAGAGGATAATACTCTGGAAATGACTGTGGGAAACGGCTGGTACAAAGGAATTCTGAGCTTTGACTGCAAGCCGGATCGGTACGGAAACCGAACGGGAGCATGGGCAGAGCTTCATATATTCTATGAGGATGGGTCAAGAGAAGTGATCTCTACCGATAAAACATGGAAAGTGCGGACGGGGCCGATCCGTTACAGTGAGATATATATGGGAGAGATGATCAATACAGATACTCCGGAAATGAAAGAAGGAGCAGTTTCTGTAATGTCTTCCGATCTGTTTGATCCGGCGGTGCTCACGGCTCAGGTCAATGAACCGGTGAGAGTGACACAGAGGCTCGTCCCCAAAAGCATATTTACTGATCCGGACGGAAATGTACTGGCAGACTTCGGTCAGAACCTGACAGGGCTTGTAGAAGTTAGGATCAAAGGAAAAAAGGGACAGAAGATCAGTCTTCGTCATGCGGAAGTGCTGGATAAAAACGGAGTATTTTATCCCGATACACTGCGTACGGCAAAATCCGAGGATGTTTATATCCTTAATGGAGAAGAGCAGGTCCTGATGCCCCATTTTACATTTCATGGTTTCCGTTATATTGCCATAGAGGGGATCGAAGATCCGAAGCCGGAGATGTTTACTGCCTGTGTGATGCATTCTGATATGAGAAAAAACGGAGACTTCCACTGTTCAAATGAAAAAGTAAATCAGCTCCAGAGCAATATTACATGGAGCCTGCGGGATAACTTTTTTGACATCCCATCCGACTGTCCGCAGAGGGACGAGAGGCTTGGCTGGATGGGAGATGCACAGGTGTTCTCGTGGACCGCGGCGTTTAACAGGGAAACGGCATTGTTTTTTACAAAATGGATGAGGGACGTATCAGCCGCCTCATCGCTGGAACAGGGAGTTCCTCATATCGTACCGGATATTCAGGGGACATACAGTTCTGCCGCATGGAGTGACGCGGCAGTGATCATTCCGTGGGTGGTTTACCAGACTTACGGTGATGTGAGAATACTGGAAGAAAACTGGAAATGTATGCATGAGTGGGTGGATTATATCCATAACCATGTCAATGAAAACGGACTGTGGATGAGTGGTTATCAGTATGGAGACTGGCTGGCACTGGATCGTGAGATGGGAGACAAAAGTGTCGGCGCAACGGATGTTTATCTTGTAGCGAATGCTTACTATATATATGTTACAGATCTGGTGGCCAAGACTGCCCACGTACTCGAAAAACCGGGAGAAGCTGCATACTATGAAGTTTTACGGGACGAGACACTTCAGTCATTCCGCGAGGAATACTACACTGCAAGAGGGCGGATCGTCAGCGAGACACAGACCGGTTGTGTTCTGTCCCTGCATTTCAACCTGGCGCGGGAAAAAGACAGGGAGACAATAACAAAAGCATTGGTTACCAATATTGAGAACCACAAGAATCATCTGACGACAGGTTTTGTTGGAACACCGTATCTGTGCCATGCCCTCTCGGAGAACGGAGCTCACGAAACGGCATCCATACTGTTTATGAAAGAGGATCTCCCTTCATGGCTCTATGCGGTGAACAAGGGGGCTACAACACTGTGGGAAAGATGGGATGCCATCCTGCCGGACGGGACCATGCAGGACCCGGGACTGAATTCCATGAACCATTATGCCAACGGAGCGATCGGAGACTGGATGTACCGGAAGATCGGAGGAATTAACCAGATAGAGGCAGGATATCACAGATTTTATATTATGCCTATGTTTGTAAGGGGAATAGAAGAAGCACGGACAGAGCTTGAGTCGCCTTATGGGAAGATTGTCTCCCACTGGAGCTGCCGAAATGGCAGGATCCGGGTAGAAATACAGATACCGGCTAATACAACAGCAGTGCTCTATCTTCCGGAAAAAGAAGGAGAACTGGAGCTGGGATCAGGAACATATGTATATGAATATGATACAGATACCCGTCTGAAAGAGATGCGCTTTACGCTGGACAGCAAGCTGGGAGAAATACTGGCGGAACCGCTGGGGCTTGAAATGATGGAACAGATGGTGCCGGAGCTGGTGCATAATCCGATGATCGAATATGCAAAGCGTATGACGCTTGCTGAGGGAATCAGTTCTGCACCGGAAATCCGTACAGTCTACGAAGCAGTTCTGAAAGCCCTGAATGAACAGGAATAAGAAAGTAAGGAGAGCATTAATAATGAACAGACAAAATACAGGATACAAAGATGCAGAATATACAGACGTTACAAAAAATCCTGCGGAAAGGGCACAGGCTCTTTTAAAAGAAATGACACTGGATGAGAAGATGGCACAGCTTGGATGCATTTTCCCATTTGGTGAAAATTATGATGATATGGAACAGCAGGCATCAGAGATGCCTTATGGGATCGGACAGGTCAGCACACTGGAAATGCGCAGGATCAGAACTCTGGATGAGGCTGCCGTATGGCAGAGAAAAATGCAGGAGACCGTCATGAAACAGAGCCCGCATCATATTCCTGCCATTTTCCATATGGAAGGACTGTGCGGAGCATTTATCCAGGAGAGCACCAGTTTCCCGTCAGGGATTGCCCGGGGCTCGGGATGGGATCCGGAACTGGAAGAAGAGATCGCACGTGTTGTTGCAGGCCAGGAAGCAGCCTGCGGGATTACCCATATCCTTGCCCCGGTACTTGATATTTCAAGAGATTCCAGAATGGGAAGACAGGGAGAAACCTACGGAGAAGACCCGGCACTGGCCGCCGCATTGGGAGCAGCGTATACGAGAGGCATTCAGACTACACAGACAGATGGGAGAAAACCGGAGAGTGTGGCAAAGCATTTTGTGGGATTCCACAATTCACAGGGCGGCATTCACGGAACGAACAGTGACACCCCGCCCCGGCTGCTGGAGGAAATCTATGGGAAACCATTTCAGGCGGCGATTACGAAGTCCGGATTAAAAGGCATTATGCCATGCTACAATTCAATTGACGGAGAGCCTGCGTCAGTCTCACACCGCCTCCTGACAGAGATTCTACGGGAAAGGATGGGATTCGACGGATTGGCTGTCAGTGATTACGGAGGGATCAGCAATGCCCATGAAGTGCAGCATATCGGTGAAAACATGGCGGAGACAGGGCTCCTTGCAATGGAGGCAGGGATGGATATGGAGATGCCGAAAGCCGTCGGTTATGGAGAAGAATTAAAGGAAATGTTCCGCAGCGGACAGGCAGATATGGCGGTTTTGGACCGGACGGTGCTGCGGGTATTAGAGGCAAAGTTCCGAATGGGACTTTTTGAGCATCCGTTTGCCTTAGAAGGGGAGCAGCTTCATCATGTTTTTGCAGGAAAAGAGGGAAAACAGCTTTCCTTAAAGTCGGCAAGGGAGTCCATGATCCTGCTGAAAAATAACGGGGCACTCCCTCTTTCCGCTAAAATCCGAAAACTGGCGGTAATAGGTCCTCATGCGGACTGCGCACGTAAGTTTTTCGGAGGATACACTCATCTGTGTATGATGGAATCTGTCTATGCGGTGTCCAGTTCCATCGCCGGAGTGGAGGACAGTCCGGAGACCGGACAGATCACGGGGGCAGAGCTGCCTGACGGTGAGCCGGTGAGATTTGTGCCGGGTACCCATATCCAGTCGGATGAGGCAGAGCTGTTTGATGACATTCTCCGTCTCCAGAAACCGGATTGCAGAAGTCTTCTGGAAGAACTGAGGACGCGGATGCCTGAGACGGAAATATTGTATGCTTACGGGTACCCTGTAGCTGGAGCGGATGACAGCGGATTTGAGGAGGCATTGAAAGCTGTGAGTGAAGCCGATGCTGTGATTCTGACACTGGGCGGGAAGCATGGCACCTGTTCCATGGCTACTATGGGAGAAGGCGTAGATGCATCCGATATCAACCTTCCGGAGTGTCAGGATGCGTTTATCCGGGCAGCGGCTGCATATGAAAAGCCTATGATCGGCGTCCATTTTGATGGAAGACCGATCTCAAGTGACACGGCCGATCAGTATTTAGATGCTATTCTGGAGGCATGGAGTCCGGCGGAGACAGGGGCTCAGGCGGTGACGGATGTCCTGCTGGGGATTTACAATCCCGGTGGAAAGCTGCCGGTGTCAGTGGCTTACCATGCCGGACAGATTCCGATTTATTATAATCATCCCAACGGATCTGCATGGCATCAGCAGGAGAGCATAGGATTTGTGAATTATGTAGATCTCCCACATACGCCAAGATACTGTTTCGGACACGGTTTGTCCTATACCCGGTTTTCTTACACGGATCTGGAGATTACCAGGACAGAGGTAGAACCGGATGGGGAAGTAAAGATCAGCTGTACGGTAGAAAACGCAGGGGACCGGTCAGGCGACGAGGTTGTACAGCTTTATTTGCGGGATCGCTTTTCCAGCATGACAAGGCCGGTGAAAGAGCTTGCAGGATTTTTCCGGATCCACATAGAGCCGAAAGAGAAGATCCGCGTGACGTTTACGGTAAAGGCAGATCAGACGGCATTTCTTGACAGAGAAATGCGCTGGAAAGTAGAGCACGGGGATATAGATGTGGAGATTGGAAGCTCTTCCGAGGACATCCGCTTAAAGGGAATGTTCCGGATCACAGAAGACCGATGGATTAATGGAGAGGATCGGACATTTTGCGCTGGGGCTGAGACGGAAACGGAAGGATAGGAGAAGAAACAGAAGGAGGCCTGCTGGTCTAGTGCTGGCGGCCGGAAGGAGCAGATATGGACAGAAAGTTAATTGCGAGAAAGATTGCGGAGGAATCTATCGTGTTGCTGAAAAACGACGATCATCTTCTGCCCTTTGCGGAGGGGAAAATGGTCGCCTTTTTCGGCAGGACGCAGATCGGCACACTGTATTCCGGAAACGGGTCCGGCGGTGCAAATGTGGCAGGCTGCGGCACGATTCTGGAAGAGTGTGAGAAATGCGGGCTTACTGCGGAGCCTCTGTTGAAAGGATTTTATCAATATAAAGCAGAGACAGAACCGGTGACGGAGCAGGACGAGTTTGACTGGACCAAAGTAAGCGAGATGGTGAACAGCGGGATTATGTACGAGATCTTCGGGAAGTACCGTCCGCCTCTTGAAGAGTACAAAGTGCCGGGCGCACTGATCTATCAGGCGGCGGAAAAAACAGATACGGCAGTGCTTGTCATCGGCAGAAATTCCGGTGGGGAAGAGTGCGACCGACATCTCGAGGCAGACTATTACCTGACAGAAACTGAACAAAAGCTGGTGAAGGAGGTGTGCACCCATTTTGCCAACGTGGCGGTCATCCTCAATGTAAACGGCCTGATTGATCTGTCATGGATCCGGGAATATCCGGGGATCAAAAGCCTCTTCTTCCTGGGAATACCGGGAGAAGAGGGGGCTGCCGCACTGGCGGAAATACTGACTGGACAGGTGAATCCTTCAGGAAAAATGGCAGTGACTGTGGCAGAACATTACGAAGATTATCCGTCGGCAAAGTATTTTTCATGGAATAAGGAACATCTGGATCAGATTGCGGACTACGAAATGTATGGGCTTTCGGCAGAGAAAAATGGGAGCAGAGGATTTGCAAAAAGTCCGGTGACCTTGTATTGGGAGAATATCTATGCAGGGTACCGGTATTTTGATACCTTTGGAAAACGTGTCCTCTATCCTTTTGGCTTCGGACTTACTTATACCTCTTTTGAGATCAGCTCTTCCGGGATCAAAAAGACAGCTGACGGTATAGAAATTACTTCCAGAGTTAAGAATACCGGAGATCGGGCTGGAAGGGAAGTCGTCCAGATCTATCTGTCCGTATACAGCGCGGGAAACAGGAATCTGCAGACTAATACTCTGGAACGCCCGTATCAGGAGCTGAAGGGATTTGAAAAGACGTCCCTGCTGGCTCCGGACAGTACAGAGACGCTGAGAATTCTTATCCCCTGGAGAGAACTGGCTGCCTATGATGAGAAACGGGCCGCATGGGTGATCGATGAAGGCGGGTATCTTGTGAGAATGGGAAATTCATGCGCAAATACTTTTCCGGCAGGAATAATCTGTGCGGATGAAACTATCCTCGTGGAACAGTGTGTAAACCGTCTGGGTGTTGCAGAATGCAACAGGGGAAAAGTGGAATTCCTGATGAAGAAGGGACAAGGTGCAGGAAATAGAGCAGATACGATGGAAGTGCAGGAAGAGACAGATATTCGAGGAATGAGCGGAAAGTGTGTTCTCCATGTTATGACAGAGGATATCTGCGTAAAAACAGAAACTGTCTGTACGAAAGTAGAAAAAACGTCTGACGGGAGGAATCTGCTGTCGGAAACAGAATGCAGAGAGAAGCTTTCAGATCTGTCTATCGAAGAGCTGGCTGCCCTTTGTGTTGGATATGGTCCGGGAACGCCTTTTGCGGCAGTGGGGGACCGCAGCGATCCGTCCACGATCTTTGACGAAGACGGGAAGCCGCTGACCGTAAACAGTCACCCAACCGGCTATCCTGGGTATGTTTCCCCGGCGATTGAGAGAAAGGGTATAGAATCTGTCTTTTATAAAGATGGTCCTGCGGGAACCGGAGGCATCGCATGGCCCACGGAGATGCTTATTGCCTGCTCCTTTGACCGGAAAGTGTGGCGGATGTTCGGCGATGCCGCAGGAGCGGAGTGCGAGGAACAGCAGGTGAATGTGTGGCTTGCTCCAGCGGTGAACCTCCATCGGAATCCTCTGTGCGGCAGGAATTTTGAATACTTCTCCGAAGACCCGTATTTGACTGGTTTATGCGCCTGTGAGATCGCAAAAGGCGTACAGGAAGGGCATCCGGTCATCGTGTGTCCGAAACATTTTGCAGTAAATGAGCAGGAGACATTCCGACGGGGTAATGCAGGAAAAAATGTGGACGCTGTTGACTCCATACTGACAGAGCGTTCGGCGAGGGAACTTTACCTGAAGCCTTTTGAAATGCTGGTAAGAGAAGCATATATAGCCTGTATCATGACGTCCTTTAACAAGATCAACGGTGTTTTCGCAGGAGGCAGTAAGGACCTGTGTACCCATATCCTCCGGGAAGAATGGGGATTTGAAGGTGCTGTGGTGACAGACTGGGGCGATATGGACATTGTGGTAGATGGAGCTGATGCCGTGGCTGCAGGAAATGATATCGTCATGCCGGGCGGACCTCCGGTGATCCGCCAGATTCTGAAAGGATATGAGGAAGGAAGAGTGACCAGAGAGGAAATAGAAACAGCGGCAGGGCATCTCCTGTGTATGATCCGCAGGATTCATGGAAAGGAGAAATAGAAGTATGGGAGAAAAAATCTACAAAACAGTTGAGAATTCAGGCGTCATGAATGTTGTGGCTGGAGCATTTGCAATCGCAGTGGGAGTATCTGCGTTGGTGAGTGGGATTCGGCTTCTGGCTGCCCGTGCAAAAATCCTGTTTTAAGGAGGCAATTTGATGAAAAAATATAAAAGGGAGGAAATCATTGTAAGTATTTTGGCGGCCATATTTGCTGTTATAGCGGTTATTCTCGGGAATTTTCTAGTCACCTATATATCTTCTGATCTGAATTTTGAACAGAATTGTCTTTTACGAATTCCGTTTTATGGAACATTAATTTTTACAGCAAGGCTTATAAGAATGTTATTTAGAAAAGGTAATAAAAAAGATATTGTCGAAGAAAATTCAAAAGAAAGGATACAAAATGAATAAAATTACAGAAGTAAAAAATGATAGGGGAATTCCGACTCTGTATGTGGACGGACAGCCTTTCCAGGCATTTGCAGGGGAGGTACATAACTCAGCAGCCTATGACCCGGACAGGATGGAGGCAGAGATATGGATGAAGATGGATCAGAGTAATCTGAATACACTGATCGTGCCTGTATACTGGGAGACGCTGGAGCCGGAAGAAGGCAGATATGATTTTTCGCTTGTGGATTCGCTTCTTGAGCAAGCGGCCAGATATGATAAGAAGCTGATTCTGCTTTGGTTCGGTCTCTGGAAAAATGCAGAGTCAGCTTATGTGCCGGCATGGATGAAGCAGGACAGTGAAACATTTTTCCGTGCGGAAATGTATGGCGGGGAGAAATTAAACACCATTTCATCACTGTGCCGGGAGGCAGTGGAGAGAGACGCCGCCGCATTTTCCCGTCTGATGGGACATCTGCGGGAGAATGATAAGAATTCATCGGTCATCATGGTCCAGGTGGAAAATGAAGTGGGACTGCTGGGGACAGAGCGTGATTACTGTCAGCAGACGGAAGAGGCGTTTGCAGGATATGTGCCGGATAAACTGATGGATGCGGCCGTAAAATCAGGGAAAATCCATACCGAAGAAACAGTATTGCCTGAAAAGGAAGACTGGACAGCAGTATTCGGAGAAGATGCTGGAGAGATTTTCACTGCATGGTATTTTGCATCTGCGTTGGAGAAAATCGCATCAGTCGGCAGAGCGGAATATCCTCTGCCGTGCTATGCCAATGTGTGGCTGAAGCAGTTTCCCTGGTATGCAGGCTCTTACCCATCGGGCGGACCGGTGGAGGATATGCTCTGGGTTTGGAAGGCTGCGGCGCCGTCCCTCTTTACCATTGCCCCGGATATATATGTTCCTTATGTGCCGGAGATTATGGAGAAGTATACCCGTCCGGATAATCCCCTTGTGATCCCGGAGGTGCGAAAAGACGCTGTGACAGCGTCTTACGCTCTGTATGCTTACCTGAACTGCCATGCGCTGTGTTACGCACCGTTCGGGATTGAAGACCTATGGAAGGAGGAGCCCGATGTGATCCCGAAGGAAGTGACAGAGGCGCTGAATATCGATCCCCTTTCTTTTGATATGACAGGAACAAAGGAGACGCTGGGAGAGGTGTACCGGCTCCTTGGCGAGATCAGACCGCTGTATCTTAAGTACAGGGGGACAACCCATCTGAAGTGCTTTCTGAAAAAGTCGGAAGGAGAGCAGGGCTGTTATCTGAAATTTAAGTCTTACGATATGGAGATCCGGTATCTGCCGCAGCAGACCGGAATGCCGGCTGCAGCCGGAGCTGTGTTCGAGCTGGATGAAAATAATTTCCTGATTGTGGGGATGATGTGCAGCGTGAGCGTCCGTACAAAACCGGGTGACCACAGGAAGGCGGATTTTATCAGAAAAGAAGCGGGAACATACCGTGACGGACAGTGGAGATGCAGGCAGAGACAGAACGGCGATGAAAAGATCGTGACAATGCTATATGATATGCCTGGATGTGTGAAGATGGAACTATTTAAGTATTAGGGCTTCACAGGCAGAAAGGAACAGGATTTATGGAAAGAAAAAATATCAAAGAACTGATTTCGCAGATGACCTTAGAAGAGAAAGCCAGTCTGTGCTCAGGACTGGACTTCTGGCACACCAAAGGTGTGGAGCGCCTGGGCGTTCCATCGGAAATGGTATGCGATGGTCCTCACGGCCTGAGAAAACAGGATGATGCGGCGGATCATCTCGGGATCAATGACAGCATCAAAGCAATATGCTTCCCGGCAGGCTGCGCAACAGCTTCCAGCTTCAACCGTGATCTGGTAAGGAAACTGGGAGAGACACTGGGGGAAGAATGCCAGGCGGAAAATGTAAGTACCATCCTCGGCCCTGCTATGAATATCAAACGTTCTCCGCTCTGCGGACGGAATTTTGAATATTATTCTGAGGATCCTTATGTATCCACAGAGATGGCAGGAGCCCTGGTACATGGTGTGCAGAGCAGGCATGTGGGAACCAGCCCGAAGCACTTTATGGCAAACAACCAGGAGTATCATAGGATGACCAGCTCTTCTGAAATGGACGAGCGCACCATGAGAGAAATCTATCTGGCATCCTTTGAGGGAATGGTAAAGAAAGAAAAGCCATGGACGATCATGAATTCCTACAATAAGCTGAATGGAACCTATCTCTGTGAAAATAAAGAAATCCTGACAGATATCCTCCGTAAAGAATGGGGGGTTGACGGTTATGTCATGACAGACTGGGGCGCAATGGATGACAGGATCGAAGCGCTAAAGGCGGGATGCAATTTGGAGATGCCGTCATGCGGCGGAGTCACAGACGCAGAGATCGTGGCGGCGGTACAGGAAGGAACTCTGGATGAGGCGGTTCTGGATCAGCGCTGCGAAGAGTTTCTGAACATTATTTTACAGTATGAAGAGAATCGTGATAAAGATGCGGTATTTCAGTATGAGCGTGACCATGAGATTGCAAGACAGATCGAAGAGGAGTGTATCGTTCTCCTGAAAAATGAAGGAGAAATCCTTCCTTTGTCTCCGGATAAGAATGTGGCCTTTATCGGAAAATATGCGAAGGCTCCAAGATATCAGGGAGGCGGAAGCTCCCATATCAATAGCTATAAGGTAGAGTCAGCGCTGGATGCGGTAGAGTTTGCCCAAAATGTGTGCAAAGAAAGGATTGTATTCGCACAGGGCTATGATGATAAGGAAGACAAGATAGACGAGGAACTTTGTGCAGAGGCTGTAGAAAAAGCACATAATGCGGATGTGGCAGTTATCTTTGCCGGACTGCCGGATAATTTTGAATCTGAGGGCTATGACCGGACGCATATGCGGATGCCCCAGTGTCAGATCACGTTAATAGAAGAAATCGCAAAAGTCCAGCCCAATACAATTATAGTACTTCATAATGGAGCGCCTGTTGAAATGCCGTGGATCGACAAAGTAAAAGCTGTAGTGGAAGTCTATCTCGGAGGTCAGGCTGTAGGCGGAGCCACCGTCAATGTTCTTTACGGAAATACAAATCCCAGCGGACATCTTGCAGAGACATTCCCGCTCAGAGTGCAGGACACTCCCTGCTATCTGACCTATGGAGGAGAACATGACAGATCTGTTTATTCCGAAGGCGTTTTTGTCGGGTACCGGTATTATACTTCCAAAGACATGAACGTTCTCTTCCCGTTTGGCCACGGGCTTTCATATACAACATTTTCTTATGACAATCTTACGGTAGAACGGGAGAGAATCCGGGAAAGTGAAAAACTGAGAGTATCTGTGGATGTAACGAATACAGGAGAGCGGTTTGGAAAAGAAGTGATTCAGCTTTATGTTGCGCCAAAAGGCGGTACGGTTATCCGGCCGGTACGGGAACTGCGTGCTTTTGATAAGATCGGGCTCGCTCCGGGGGAAACCAAGACTGTTACGTTCCTGCTGAATGGCAGAGCGTATGCATACTGGAGCACAGAGATCCATGGCTGGCATGTGGAGAGCGGAGAATATGAGATCCAGATCGGAAAGAACGCACAGGATATCGTCCTTTCTAAAACCGTATATGTAGAATCAGAACATATGATTCCCAAAGTTTTTACACTGAACTCTACAATGGGAGAGATCATGGCGGACGCTAAAGGAAAAGCTGTTTTTGAGCGGGCCATGAGTGAGATGGCAGGAGCGGATGCGCAGGAAATGGAGAACCAGTCATTAGAGGGAGACGGAGAGGCAATCAGTGCGGAGATGATGGCGGCCATGATGGAAGCGATGCCGCTAAGACAGCTGATCAGCTTTGTGCCGGGCGTTACGAAAGAGGCCCTGATATCTCTGGTGAAGGTTTTGAATGAAAATACCGGATGCGAGTAAATATTATGTGTGCTTGGTTATCAGAAAGCCGTTGCTCTATAGAATTACCTGTTCAAAATAGACTGTTTATAGTATAATAGGGCGATGACTATCAGAACTAAGAGGATAAATCAATGATTAAAGATTAAACATTCTCTATATCCTCTGCGCCGTCTTTCATATACTGAGAGATCAGGGTCAGGAACCTTTTTAATACCGGCTGATCGTGTTAATGCTGGCAGTACACCCCGAATGAGATCCGGGGAAGATTGGTGATCGGGATATAACGCAGTTCCGGATCTCTGGCGGGAGCAATATTCGGATATAAAGTATAACCCAGCTGTGCCTTTGCAAGAGCAAAGGCACTTTCTATATTTTCGGCAAAGAATCTCTGTTCCGGCAGCAGATTCACAAGGATGCTGTTCTGCATTGTAAAGATTGAATCCGGGATCTGCCGCGGAGAACAGGCAATAAAATTTCCTGTCAGCTGGTTTTTTGTAAGCGACTCATATTTTGACAGCGGATGTTCCGGAGAACAGACACATGCTACAGGAGCGGAGCAGAGCTCTTTGAAAAATAGCGGGGACATTCTCTGGTCATCTTTAATGCCAAGCGCCGCGTGGATCTGGTTGTTTTCGATGAGGCTTAAAAGCGAGGGAAAAGGAACCAGATGGATATTTGGCCGTAACAGCGGAAATTCGTCTGAAAGTTTTTTTAATATGGGAGGAAAGAGATTCAGTTCCATATAGTTATGGCACCCCAGTTCCAGAGAAATAAAATGCTCATGGCTGCCCAGACGCTGTTTTGCGGTCAGGGCAGTCTTTAAGATAAGCTGTGCATCCGGCAGGAACAGACCTCCTTCATGAGTGAGGGTAACGCTTTTGCTTGTACGGTTAAACAGTTTCACACCCAGTTCTTCTTCCAGAGTCTGGATCTGATGGCTGACCGCCGGCTGTGTGATCTTAAGCTCCCGGGAGGCTTTTGAAAAATTCAGATATTCCGCTACTGCGATAAAACATTCCAGTTGTATGGTATTCATAATATATTTCCCTTCAAGATAATACAAAATAATAATTGATAACTATAAAAGATGTTTATTGATTATAGCACTTTTGAATTTCACATTCAATGAATTCTGAGCTAAAATCTCTAATGGACAGAAAATAAGGATACGAACTGTTCGGTTAAAAACAATTACGGAAAGATTACAGAATTACAGGAGGTGCTCACAGGGAATGGAAGAAAGTTTCAGAACAGAAGAGCTGCTTTTCAGGATCAAGAAGATCGGACTGAATCTGGCAGCGCTGATGGAACTGAATTTAAAGAATGAGAGTATAACCGGTGTACAGGTCTATTTTCTGGTCTATATCCTGAGACATCATCCCAATGGAACATACCTGACGGAGTTATGCCGTGAAATAGGGGTGTCAAAGCCAACGCTGTCTGCGTTGATCAAAAAAATGAGGGAAAAAGGTTATCTTTATTTTCTTGCTGACCCGGACGACGTCCGGAAAAAGAAAGTGCTTCCTACGGCGAAATTGATCGCTGAGGGTGATAAGTTCATGGAAAAGGCAGATCAGATGGAGTCAGAAATCTGCAGTGCACTCGACCGGAAGGAACAGACACAGCTCTGGGATCTGGAACAGAAACTTATCAATCAGCTCGCCAGAATGGAACACGATGAAAATAATGAAAAAACAGACAGGAGGTTTATCTACAGTGAGAAAAGTATTACAACAACTGGGAAAGTATAAGCGGGACACCTTTCTCTGCATAGGTCTGACCGCCCTTGAAGTAATTATGGAAATACTGATGCCCTTTGTCACCGCGATCATTATTGACCGGGGACTTGAAGCGAGCAACCTTCCGGTTGTATACCGCTATGGAGCCCTCATGGTGCTTATGGCATTTTTAAGTCTTGCTTTCGGCGCATTTGCAGGAAAGAACGCCGCAAGCGCCGCATCAGGGCTTTCGGCAAATCTGCGTGAAGCGATTTATGCCAACATCCAGACATTTTCATTTTCAAATATTGATAAATTCAGTGTACCCGGTCTGGTCACACGTATGACGACAGATATCACAAACGTGCAGAACGCGTACATGATGATTATCCGTGTGGCGGTCCGTGCGCCGCTGAACCTGATCTTCAGTTTCGCAATGTGCCTGATCATCAGCCCGCGCTTAAGCGCAATGTTCCTGATCGCCGTTGTATTCCTTGTGATCGTGATCGGTTCGATCATGGTGGTGACACTGAAGATATTCAGACAGGTATTCCGCAGATACGATGACTTAAATGCCAGCGTACAGGAAAATGTTACCGCGATCCGCGTTGTAAAGGCGTTTGTACGTGAGGATTACGAGAATGTGAAGTTTTCCAAAGCGTCAAAGATGCTCTATGACCTTTCCGTTAAGGCCGAGGGCCTGCTGGCGTTTAACAACCCGGCCATGATGGTGGCAGTTTATTTCTGTATCATATCGGTTTCATGGTTCGGCGCCAAGTTTATCGTCGGCGGTTCACTGACAACCGGTGACCTGACCAGCCTGTTCAGTTACATTATGGCACTGCTGATGAGTCTGATGATGCTCTCCATGGTTGTCGTTATGATCAGTATGTCCATGGCAAGTATCCGCCGTATCAGCGAGGTGCTGAATGAGAAAGCAGACCTGACAGATCCGGAGAACCCGGTTATGACAGTAGCTGACGGAAGCATTGATTTCAACCATGTGAACTTCTCATACAAACACGGAAGCGGCAAAAACTCCCTTTCCGATATTGATCTTCATATTAAGAGCGGCGAGACCATCGGCGTCATCGGCGGCACCGGTTCGGGAAAGAGCAGTCTGGTCAACCTGATCTGCCGGCTCTACGATGTGGACGAAGGAAGCGTCTGTGTGGGCGGTGTGGACGTCCGCAGATATGATACGGAAGTCCTGAGAAATCAGGTGTCCGTAGTGCTTCAGAAGAACACGCTGTTCTCCGGTACGATCCTTGATAACCTGCGCTGGGGCAATCCGGATGCCACAGAAGAGGAGTGTATCGAGGCATGCAAGGCAGCCTGTGCCGATGAATTTATCGACCGGATGCCGGACGGTTATGAGACGAGGATCGAGCGCGGCGGTTCCAATGTATCGGGCGGTCAGAAACAGCGTCTGTGTATCGCCCGCGCCCTGCTTAAGAAGCCGAAAGTCCTCATCCTCGATGATTCTACAAGTGCCGTGGATACGGCTACAGATGCAAGCATCCGCGCCGCATTTGCAAAGAAGATCCCTGGAACGACGAAGATCATCATTGCACAGCGTGTCTCCAGTGTTGAGTCCGCTGACCGGATCCTTGTGCTGGATGATGGAAAGATCGACGCATTTGATACGCACGAGAATCTGCTTAAGAATAATGCGATCTATCAGGATATCTACAACTCACAGCTGGAAGGCAGCGGTGACTTTGACCAGCCGGCATGATCCGGACAACATAAAAACATGGAAAGGAGAACAACTGATCTATGAACAAACAACAGAATGAGAAGAAATCAGGAGGCCGGGTCAATACAGCTACAAAGCTTATAAATCGTGTCATCCGGTATATGCTCCATTATTATAAATATCCGTTTATACTTGTTATTGTCTGTATCCTGATCACTGCCATCGCGACAGTAGTCGGGGCCACGTTTCCGCAGACACTGGTGGATGATTACATTACTCCGATGCTCCAGAACGGCACCGATGATTTCAGCGGCCTTGCTTCGGATCTGATCCGTCTGGCATGTATCATGGGCGTGGGCGTTATCACTGCATTTTCCTACAACCGTATTATGGTCAATGTCAGTCAGGGAACGATGCGTCATTTAAGAGACGACCTGTTCCGCAGGATGGAATCTCTGCCGATCAAATATTTTGATACCCATGCCCACGGAGATATTATGTCTGTGTACACAAACGATGTGGATACGCTCAGACAGCTGTTGAGCCAGAGTATTCCGCAGATCATTAACTCAGTCATCACGATGGCGGCCACACTGATCACGATGATCATCCTGAACCCGGCGCTTACGGTGATCTCTATACTGACTGCAGTGGTTATGCTGTTTGTCACATCGAATTTCTCCAAGCTGTCCGGCAGATATTATATCCGCCAGCAGATCGATCTGGGTGCTGTGGACGGCTTTATCGAGGAAATGCTGGACGGACAGAAAGTGGTAAAGGTATTCTGCCATGAAGAAGCGGCTATGAGAGATTTCCACGAAGTGAATGAGAAGCTGAGAAACAGTACCAACAAGGCGAACCGTTATGCGAACCTGCTGATGCCGATCAATGCCAATATCGGATGGATCAGTTACGCGTTGGTCGCAATCGTGGGAGCGATTCTGGGGATCAACGGTCTGGCAGGAGTGACTATCGGTACGGTTGTTACATTTGTCGGACTGAACAAGAGCTTTACGAACCCCATCACGCAGGTCAGCCAGCAGATCAACTTTGTTGTCAACGCCGCAGCCGGCGCACAGCGTGTCTTCGATCTGATGGATCAGGAACCGGAAAAAGACGAGGGATATGTAGAGCTTGTCAATGCCGTGGAAGACGAGAACGGCAACCTGACGGAGTCACCGGTCAGGACGAATATCTGGGCATGGAAACATCCCCACAAGGCAGAAGGAACTGTAACCTATACAAAACAGGAAGGCGCAGTTGTTCTTGACGACGTAGACTTCGGTTATGACGAGAATAAGATCGTGCTTCACAATATCAGCCTGTATGCGAAACCGGGACAGAAGATTGCCTTTGTCGGCGCAACAGGAGCAGGAAAGACGACGATCACCAATTTGATCAACCGTTTCTACGATATCGCCGACGGAAAGATCCGTTACGATGGTATTAATATCAACAAGATCAAGAAGCCGGATCTGAGAAGATCTCTCGGTATGGTGCTCCAGGATACCCATCTGTTCACCGGAACCGTTATGGATAACATCCGTTACGGTAAGCTGGACGCAACCGATGAGGACTGCATCAAGGCCGCGAAACTGGCTAACGCGGACGGATTTATCCGCCGTCTGCCGGACGGATACGACACGATGCTCACGGGAGACGGAGCAAACTTAAGTCAGGGCCAGAGACAGCTTCTTGCCATTGCCCGTGCGGCAGTTGCAGATCCGCCGGCGCTGATCCTCGACGAGGCGACGTCATCCATTGATACACGTACCGAGAAACTGATTCAGGCAGGTATGGACGCACTGATGAAAGGGCGTACTACATTTGTCATCGCCCACCGTCTGTCTACAGTCAAGAACTCCGACTGTATCATGGTCATGGAGCAGGGACGTATCATTGAGAGAGGAACCCACGATGAGCTGATCGCTGCGAAAGGAAAGTATTATCAGCTGTATACAGGAAATTTTGCTGCATAGGAAACAGAATAAATAACATCTGCCGGGACAGAGGAAGACCAATGTATGGTAGTTCCTGTGTCCCGGCAGTTTCCTTCAGAATAATCCAGGCAAGGATACGGCGGCGGATATTGTGGAACTGCGTATGCTGTCCAAAGGAGCGGTGTCCAAAGGGGTGGACTCTCTGATCCGGAAATCACTGCTGGAGCGGATCCCCGATACAGAAGACAGGAGGAAGATCCATCTGAAACTCATGCCAAAGGCAGGCCCCGTAACGGCTACAGTCGATGAGGTGAGAGATGAATTTCTGGCAGCAGTCCTGGAAGGGTTTACAAGGGAAGAGCTGGAGATGCAGGACCGGTTTATGCGCAGGTTGTTTGATAATACAAAAAAGGCAATGGAAGGAAGGAAATGGTCATGAAACAGAGTGAACAGGATCAGAGAAACGTACAGTCAGCGCAAAACGGCGGTACCGGAGAAAGCAGCGACAAAGAATTCCTCCGGACGGAGCCGCTGGGCAGACTGCTTCTTAAGCTGGCGCTGCCGACTGTGGCTGCCCAGCTGATCAATATGCTTTATAACATTGTAGACAGAATCTATATCGGACATATTCCGGAGATCGGCGCAACGGCCC
>ERZ1643247.898-NODE-898-length-31846-cov-16.242710_pt1 | contig 31846 bp, 28 predicted proteins | sample MGYA00579264_ERZ1643247 | MGnify/ENA primary metagenome ERZ1643247 (study PRJEB29033, sample SAMEA4952262) | chicken gut metagenome | biome: Broiler Chicken; feature: Gastrointestinal Tract; material: Caecum | place: Ireland | collected 2018 | study: Broiler... | reverse complement strand
GGACTGCCCCCCCATGGCTCAGGAGAAGGCAATCGCCGCCGCCAAGGCGCTGGCCGAGGAAGGCTGATCCCAAACGCAAAACAGCCGCCCCAACCGGGGCGGCTGTTTTTATGGGGGCGGTCCTCAGGGCGCGGGAGCGCCCCGGCGCATTTGCGCCGCTCGAGCATTTTGCCGGAGGCAAAATCTCGCCTTTATTCCGCCGTCTGCCTGAGCCCGCAGGCGCATTTCGGAGGGCAGCCGCCCATAGGGATAGCTCTTAGCACGGAGATGACGGAGGGCTCTTTTGATAGACTGAGACTGTGCCGCCCACGGGCGGCACAGTCTCAGCTTGTCAAAAAACCTTTTTTGTTGAGATGAATCCGCTCAAGTTGGAGCGGGGGAGCTCGAGGGGGCAGCCGCCCGCCTCGAATGGAATCAAATGCCCCGGAAGCCTTGCTGTGCAAGGATTCCGGCAAGCGAAGCGAGGACTTTTGCGCCGCGCAGCGGCGCAAAAGTAACGGCATTTTTACAGGCTGTCAGAAAAGTCCTTGGACTTTTTTGACAGCCTGAGACTGTGCCGCCCACGGGCGGCACAGTCTTTTCGGTTAGAGGAACGCGGGTTCCTCCTCCTTGGGGCGGATCAAGTCGGCCAAAGTCACGCCGTCCAAATAGTCGTTGATGAGCTTGTCCAGCTCTCTCCACATGGGGAGGGTCCGGCAGTCCTCCGCCCGGTCGCAGCTGCGGCTGTCCAGTCCGGGACAGCCCACCGGGGCCAGTCCCCCTTCGGTCAGGCGTAGGATGCTGCCCACAGTGTACTCCTCCGGGGAGCGGGTCAGGCGGTAGCCGCCGCCTTTTCCCCGAACGCCCACCAGGTCGCCGTTTCGGGTCAGCAGCTTTACGATGCTTTCCAGATATTTCTCGGAAATATCCTGCCGGGCGGCAATCTCTTTCAGGGGGATGTACAATCCGTCATCGTGCTCCGCTAAGTCGATCATCACCCGCAGAGCGTAGCGGCCCTTTGTGGAAACCATCATAGCAGTCGTCACTCCTTTGGTGTCGAATGGTCGGTGTTATTATGCCATATGGTTTTTTGAATTTCAAGAGCCTTTTCCAGCCAAATTATGCGAGCAAAAGGGAGAAAAACCCCGGCGTTCAGCATAAATGTTCGCAAAAAGCGGACGGGGCGCTGTGCGGGGCCGCCTGCCGGGCTTTCAAATTTCACACGGAAGCGCAGCGGATTGAATCAGGGCGAGCTTCTGCCCCCGGGGGAGCCGCTTGATGGCGTACTCCCTGCGGAGGGCAGAAGATTTGTTGGAGAAACTTTCCCAGTATACCAGCTCCACCGGACGCCGTCCGCGGGTATATTTTGCCCCCTTCCCGGCGTTGTGGGCCGCCAGGCGGCGGGCCAGGTCGTTGGTGAAGCCGGTATACAGGGTGCCGTCCCCACAGCGGAGGAGATAGACGTAGTACATTACCCCGCCGCCTCCTCCGCCGGGGGCGCCTGATCGGCGGGCAGCAGGAAGGAGATCCGGGTGCCCACCCCCTCCCGGGAGACCACCTCGAACCAGCCTCCGTGCCGGTCGACGATCCACTTGGCAATGGACAGCCCCAGGCCGGTGCCGCCGGTCTTTCGGTCCCGGGACTGGTCGGTGCGGTAGAAGCGGTCGAAGATGTGGGGGATGCCTTCGGGGGAGATGCCCATGCCCTCGTCCTGGACGGTGACCCGGGCGTGGCCGTCCAGCACCATCACCCGCAGATAGATGCGGCTGTCCGGAGCACTGTATTTCACGCTGTTGTCCATCAAAATCCGCATCACCTGCTTGATGAGTCCCTGGTCGGCGTACACCGGCACCGGTTCCTCCCCCCACCGGGGCAGGAAGAGGCGGTCATCGTGGATCATCTCCTCCTCCCGCAGCACCTCACCGGCCAGGACGGTGAGGTCGAAGTGGGTGCGCTTCACCGGCTGGGTGTCGTTGTCCCCCCGGGCCAGGAACAGCAGCTGCTCCACCAGGTTCTCCATGGACTTGGCCTCGGAGCGGATGGCGTTGATGGACTCCTGGAGGGCCTCCGGGTCGTCCTTGCCCCACCGGTCCAGGAGGGAGGCGTAGCCCTGAATGACGGCGATGGGGGTGCGCAGCTCGTGGCTGGCGTCGGAGACGAAGCGCATCTGAGCGCTGTACGCCTTGTTGATCCGGTCCAGCATGGCGTTTATGGCCTGGGCCAGAGAGCGCAGTTCCTTCTGGGTGGCGGGCAGGTCGATGCGGCTGTCCAGATGGGTGGCGTTGATTTTTTCCAGTTCCCCCGCCAGGGCCTCCAACTCCTGCCGGGACATGTGGGTCATGGAGTTGAGCCGGGAGGCGGTGGCGGCCAGATCCTGAATGGGCTTCAGAATCTTGTGGATGGACCGGTTGTTTCGGAACAGCCCGGTAATCAGGGAGAGCCCTTCGCAGGCCAGCAGGACCACGCCGGCCCAGTAGAGCGTGCTGGAGATGCCGGACAGATCCACCGTGATGGCGTAGGGCTCCCCGTTGTTGGGCAGCACAATGGTGTAGTAGGAGGACAGGTCCCAGGAGCGCACGCCGTTTTCCAGCTCCGGATACTGGGGGAGGAAGGGGAGCGGGAGGAGCGAGTACCCCACCGCCTGGCCGTCCGAGCCATAGGGCGCGGGTTCCACAGCCATGCTCCCCGAGCCGTCGATCCCCAGAGGGGCAATGGTGTAGTCGCTGGCCTCCATCCAGGGGATGGTATCGGCGGAGGGGACGCCCCGCTCCTCCACCAGGGCAGCCACCGTGGCGCACCGGTTTTCCGCGTAGAGAAACAGCCCGGCGGTGGCCATGAAAAACAACAGCAGATCCATTACCAGGAAAATGACCAGCTGCCGGAAGAAAAAGCCGAAGTTCAGGCGAAAGACCAGAGATGACTTGGCTCCGCTCAGGGGGTCCTGGGACGGAGGAGCTTGAAAGCGGTGCTTCCGCTGGGGCATGGCGTTCCCTCCTTTTTGTTGAAATTTGGGGAAAAATTACTGTTTGGACAGCCAATTCTGGAGGGAAGGCAGGTTGTCCGGGGAGACAAAGCTGCCCCCGTGGAGCAGCATATCCAGCATGGCCTCCTCCTGGGGCGTGCGGTCCGCTCCTCTGGCCTGGAGCTCCCTCCGGGTGGAGCGGGTCACCAGATTGACCATGGCCCGGGTCATGGGATTTACCCGGTCCGGGGCCCAGCCGCCCTGGAGATAGAAGACAGGCAGGTCCCCCAGCTGGTTGCCCTGGCGCAGCTTCTCCGGCAGTTCCGGAGAGGGCAGGGACATCCCCACCCCGCACACCCCCCGGAGGACAAAGGCCTTTCGGGCCCGCTCCAGGCCCACGATCCGGCCGGCGGACAGGGGACCCAGGAACAGGACCGGCGTGCCGGAGGAGAGCTTCTGCTCCGCCTCCTTCAGGGGGAGGACCTCCACGCGCTCCGAGTCCCCCAGCATTTCAGCGTACTGTTTGGTGAAGCCGGTTTTGGACTGATAGACGATGACCATTTTGTTTCTGCTCCTTTCGGCAGGGATTTCGCCACTTTCTTCTCCTTTTCGCACTTCTGTATGGCGGGGGCTTGCCCCCGCCGCCTTCGGAGATTTTATCTCTTCCGTAGGGCGCGACGACTCGGCGCGCCGTGTCAGGAGGGGCTTTTCTCAGGGGGATTTCGCCGCCTGCGGGCGGCGAGTTCCTTTGCCCATGGCGGCAAAGGAACCAAAACGCCCCCGGGGACGGCTCAAGGTGGGCACTTCGTGCCCACATTCGCCCACCCTACCCCCTCTGGCCCTTCGGGCCATCTCCCCCTGACAGGGGGAGTCGGCCCCGGACCCCTGTTACGGGAGACGCGCTATTGGTAGTCATTGTGTCATTTCCGGCGCGCAAAATCTGAGTGGCTTCCGCGATTTCTCCCGGGCCACTGGGCCCTGGGTTTGCAAAATTTAGAATCGCTGTGGTTCCAGGACTGCGCCTGGCTTTGCCGAGCCAACGCTCCCGGTTTGTGTTCCGCTTTAGGGGCGGCCTTTGGCCGCCTGAAAGCCTTCCCCCTGTCAGGGGGAAGGTGGCTGGCCGATAGGCCAGACGGATGAGGGTAACTTCTTGTATGCACAACATCGGCGCGGGAGCCCCAAGGGGCTCCCCTACGTAGATTGTGGGAATGTTCCGGCTATTTTGTAGGGGAGGGGCTTGCCCCTCCCGCCGTCCTTCGGAAAGGTCCGTTGTCCGCCGTAGGGGCGGCACACTGGGCCGCCCGGCGGCGCCGGTCTCGTTCGGGCTTTGTCCAAGAAGGTAAACCCTTGTGGTAAATTTCTCACAGACCGGAGTTGTCCCGCCTCACGAAACTGACGCTCCCCCGGGCCTGTTCTCCGGTGACGGTAATGTTATATTCCCCGTCCTCTGGAATTTCCAGAGAGAACTGCCCGGTGGGGACGTCCTCCCGGGCATACAGAGGCGGCGCTCCCTCCCTTTGGATGTGTTCACCGACACGGCTCCGGAGGCGCTGACCACAGCCACGTCCAAGGCATCCCCAGCCTCCAGGGATAGGGTCTGCCCGTCGGTGGTATTGAGGACGGTATACTCCATCAAAAACTGGCTGTCGTTCCCGGTGCGGCTCCCGTTGAAGGTGGGAGCGGAGCACCCGGAGAGAAACAGCGTCAGGGTCAAGGCAGCCAGAGCGCCGCGGTAAAATAAGTTCAAAGGTCAGTCCTCCCGAATCACATAGCCCACGCCCCGCACGGTGTGGATGAGCTTGATGCCGAAGGCCTCATCGATCTTGCTGCGCAGGAAGCGGATGTACACATCCACCGAGTTGGTCTCCCCCACAAAGTCAAAGCCCCATACGCTGTCCAGCAGAGCCTCCCGGGAGAGGACCCGGCCCTTGTTCTCCAACAGGTGGTGGAGCAGGTCGAACTCCTTCTTGGTGAGCTCCACCCCCTGACCCTTGACGGTGACCGAGTGCTTGTCCACGTCCATCTCCAGAGGGCCGGCCGAGAGGACCGCGCCGGCCCGGGCGCTGGAGCGCTTGCGCAGGGCGGCCCGGATGCGGGCCAGCAGTTCCTCGATGGCGAAGGGCTTGGTGATGTAGTCGTCCGCTCCGGAGTCCAGGCCGGACACCTTGTCGATGACGCTGTCCCGGGCGGTGAGCATGATCACCGGCATGTCGCTCTCCCGCCGCAGGCGGCGGAGCACCTCCATCCCAGACAGCTGGGGCAGCATGATGTCCAGCAGCACCAGGCCGTACTTCCCGGACAGGGCCTCCTCCAGGCCGCTGCGGCCGTCAAAGGCCTTGGTCACCTCATAGCCCTCATAGCGCAGTTCCATCTCCACCATGCGGGCCAGTTTTTCCTCATCCTCCACCAGAAGGATCTTCTCTGCCATTTCCATCTTCTCCTTGCGGCGGCCGCCCGGCAGGCGGCGCGCCTGTTGATTTCCCTGCCCGGCGGGCGGGAACGATACAAAATGTTATTTCTTGCGGTTATTATACTTTTCGTGCTGGTTTTTCAGCTCGTCCATCACCTGGCGGCCCACATCCTCCGCCGTGCTGCCCGCCGAGTCCATCATGCCGTTGATGGTGTCGTTCTCCAGGTCCGGCCCGGCGATCTGGTACCGGAAGCCCAGGAACAGCCCCAGGATCAGCAGGGGAATGGCGATCCAGTACAAAAAGATCACAAAAATCAGCAGAATCAGCATGGGGACGGCGGTGATGGGCTGTCCCTTCCGCCAGATCTCCAGCTCGTTGTCCAGCAGGATGCGCCGCAGCCACTGGAGCAGGCGCCCCCGCTCCCGGCTCTGCCCGGGTCCCTTTTTCTGCTTCCTCTGCTTTTTCCCCTGGACCTCCACAGGCAGGACGGGCAGCTCCTGAGGGGGAGGCGGAGGGGTCTCGCCCTTGGTGGAGTAGTAGGCGTCCTCCGGCCGGGGGATGACCCCCTGCTCCTCCAGATAGATCAAAGCGTCCAGCAGATTGCCGCCGCTGTACTCCAGGGCCGCCTTGGCCTGGCCGTAGGACACATCGGCCTTCTCCCGCAGGCGCTCCACTTGTTCCAATGTGATTTCCATGGGATTGCTCCTTTCCCTTGGGGTGGATGAGGGCCCTGGGCCGCTTCATCGTCTCTCAGTATACCGCGGCGGTCTTAAAGGGTACTTTTCTCTTTCTTAAAATCCGATTAAATGCACCTTTTTCCGAAAAAGGGACGCTTGCCCAACTGATTATACTATGTTATAATCCCGATAGCAACCCAGGAACCAGCGCGGGAGAGCGTCCCGCCCGCAGCGGCGGGCGGGATTTTTCAGCTGGGCAGCCTGTGAGGAGGATACCATGGAGGAGCGGAACATCGCCTTAAAACTGATGTATAACGGGACGGCCTACCACGGCTGGCAGGTGCAGAAAAACGCGGTCACGGTGGCGGAGACTTTGGAGAAGGCCCTCTCCACCGTGGTGTGCCACCCGGTGAAGTGCACCGGGGCGGGGCGCACCGACGCCGGGGTCCACGCCGAGGTCTATGTGGCCAACTTCCGCACCACCTCCACCATCCCCTGCGACCGGATTCCCCTGGCAGTGAACACCCGCCTGCCCCGGGACATCGTGGTGGTGAAGGCCACCCAGGTGCCCATGAGCTTCAACGCCATCGGCTCCTGCCAGCGGAAGGAGTACACCTACCGCATCTACAATTCCCGCCTGGGCAACCCCTTCTATGTGGACCGGGCCTGGTTCTACCCCAAGCACCTGGACGAGACGGTGATGCAGCGGGCGGCGGACCAGTTTGTGGGCACCCACGACTTCCGGGCGGTGCGCTCGGTGGGGACCGAGACCCGCACCACGGTGCGCACCGTCCACTACTTCCAGGTGTCCCGGGCCGGGGAGCTGATCGAGTGCCGGGTGTGCGCCAACGGCTTCCTCTACAATATGGTCCGGGCCATGACGGGCACCATTGTCTACGCCGCCGAGGGCAAGCTGTCCCCGGAGGACATCCCAGCCATCCTGGCCTCGGGCAACCGGACCCTGGCCGGTCCCACCGTGCCGCCGGGGGGGCTCTATATGACCAAGCTGTGGTATGAGGAGGACGTGCTGTAAGGGGCGGCGCGGGGGACCTCATCCGCGGGGGAAAATGCCCGGCACAAAGTTTCCAACCATCCTGACGCATCAAACAGATGCCCAATGCAACGATAAGGAACAGGCCCATGAAAGAACAACAGGAATCAAAACCGAAAAAACCGAATATCCTAGTTCGTCTGATCGCCCTGCTGGTGACGGCGGCGCTGCTGCTGGGCGCCCTGGTTCTGGTGGTCTACCGGGACCGGCTGAACCTGGACGCGCTGGCCCGGTGGTTTGAGTACCGGAACCTGGAGACCAGCGAGAGCGGCGAGGCGGTTCCCTTCTCCCACGCCGGAGGCAGGCAGGCCAACTTTGCATACCTGGACAGCGGCGTGCTTCTGGCCTCGGATACCGGGGCCCGGTACTACTCCTTCTCCGGGGAGCTGTACGCCGAGGAGGTGCGGAATCTGGAGCAGCCGGTGCTCACCCACTCCAGCGGATACGGCGTGGTCTACGACGCGGGCGGCCAGGATCTGTTCCTGTTCAGCGGGGTGGAGGAGGCATTCCACCTGACCCTGGACAGCGGGGAGCTGCTCTCCGCCCGGGTGAACGACTCGGGCTGGCTGGCGGTCACCTCCCACGGCGGGGGCTGGCGCGGCCTGGTCACGGTGTACGACAGCTCCTACAACACGGAAGAGCCCCCCATCCAGATCCGGCTGTCCACCACCTTTGTTGTGGACGCCGCCGTCTCCCCCGACTGCAAGACGGTGGCCGTCGTCACCATGGGGCAGGAGGGCGGCGCTTTCCAGAGCCAGATCCGTTTTTATCCGGTGGACTCCCAGGAGCCCTCTGCGGTGATCTCCCTGGGCAACACGGTGGTGCTGGACCTGGACTATGAGGATGGACTGCTGTGGGTGCTGGGGGAGGACCAGGTCTCCGCCATTCAGGAGGACGGGACGGCGTCCGGCGTCTATACCCTGGGCCGGAATTATCTGAAGGGGTGCAGCTTCGGCGGGGACGGATACGCCCTTCTGCTGCTGGGCCGCTATCAGGCCGGCTCGGCGGAGCAGGCGGTGATCGTGGGGCCGGACGGAACGGAACTGGCGTCCCTGGACCTCACGGCCAACGTGCTGGACTTTGACGCCGCCGGCCGCTATGTGTCCCTGCTCACCGGGGACCGGCTGGATATTTACACCTCGGATTTCACTCCGTATAGTAGTTTGGACCAGACGCAAAACGCCCGGTATATCTCGCTGACCGATTCCGGGGCGGCCCTGCTGGCCAACTCCCAGCAGGCCTGGCTGTATCTGCCGTCTTGAAAACAGTGACCCGCAGAAGAGGAGGATTCCATGGGATTTTTCATCTTTGATCTGATTGTTTTAATTGTACTGATCCTGGCGGTGGTCCAGGGCTATCGGAAGGGCTTTGTCCTTACGCTGTGCGGCTTTTTGGCCGTTTTTGTGGCGTTTATCGGAGCGAGCATTCTCTCCGACGCCCTGGCCGGACCGGTGAGCCAGGCCATCACCCCCGCCATCGAGAGCGGCATCCAGGACACTGTGGGCAGCTACTACCAGTATACGCCCCCGGTTGAGAACAGCGGGGACGGCAGCAGGCCGGGGGACGCCTCCTTTGACGAGCTCCCCCTGGAGGATGTGCTGGCAGCCCTCCAGGACTCCTCCCTCTACCGCAGCCTCACTCAGAATTTCCAGCAGGCGGTGGAGGACGGCGTGGAGACCGTCGCCGCCAACGCCGTCCGGGCGCTGGCGGAGTATGTGGCGGTGCAGCTGACCCGGACGGTGCTGTTTCTCCTGTGCTTCGTGCTGATTCTGGCGGGGTGGTTTGTGCTCAGCCACGCTCTGGACCTGGCCTTCAAGCTGCCGGTGCTGTCCACCCTGAACCAGTGGAGCGGGGCGGCTGTTGGGCTGGTGAAGGGCGGCGTGCTGCTGTTTATCGCCTGCTGGCTGTTTCAGGGACTGATTCCCCAGGAGGCGGTGGACCAGTCCATCCTGCTCCGTTTCTTCTGCACCACCAATCCGTTTCTGTTCATTGCCTCCATTTTTTAAAAGATTCATAACCAGTTCACAATTATGGTGTATGGTTTCCCACGAGACGAAGTTTTCTCCGGAAAGGAGTGGTATGCATGCAGCCGACTATGTGCAGCCGCTGTCACAAGAATGTGGCGGTGATCTTTATTACCAAGCTGGAGGGCGGCGAGACCAAGAACGAAGGTCTCTGTCTCAAGTGCGCCCGGGAGCTTGGCATCAAGCCCATTGATGATATGATGAAGAAAATGGGCATCTCCGACGAGGACCTGGACAACCTCACCAACGAGATGATGTCCGCCTTCGGCGGGGCCGAGGGGATGGAGGGCCTGGTGGCCCAGCCCAGCGATCCGGACGGGGAGGAGGACGACGGGCGCACCGCCACCTTCCCCTTCCTGAACCAGCTCTTCGGCGGGAACGGCGGCCAGAACGGCCAGCCCAACCCCGGCGGGGAACCCAACCGGGGGGATAAAACCGCCCAGAACGGCAAGGGGGAGCGCCCCGCCAAGCGCAAGTTTTTGGAAAACTACTGCATCTCCCTCACCAAGCGGGCCCAGGAGGGCAAGCTGGACAAACTCATTGGCCGGGACCGGGAGCTGGAGCGGGTCATCCAGATCCTGAACCGCCGCCAGAAGAACAACCCCTGCCTCATCGGCGAGCCCGGCGTGGGCAAGACCGCCATCGCCGAGGGGCTGGCCATGAAGATCGCCAAGGGGGACGTCCCCTATAAGCTCCAGGACAAGGAGGTCTATCTGCTGGACCTCACCGCCCTGGTGGCGGGCACCCAGTTCCGGGGCCAGTTTGAGAGCCGGATGAAGGGCCTCATTGAGGAGATCAAGAAGCTGGGCAACATCATCCTGGTCATCGACGAGGTGCACAACATCGTGGGGGCCGGGGACGCGGAGGGCTCCATGAACGCCGCCAACATCCTCAAGCCCGCCCTCAGCCGGGGGGAGCTCCAGGTGATCGGCGCCACCACCCTCAACGAGTACCGCAAGCACATTGAGAAGGACACCGCCCTGGAGCGGCGCTTCCAGCCGGTCATCGTGGAGGAGCCCTCCATTGAGGACAGCGTGAAGATCATCGAGGGGGTGGCCCCCTACTACGAGGCCTACCACCAGGTGTCCATCTCTCCGGAAATGTGCCGCCTGGCCGTCACCATGAGCGAGCGGTACATCACCGACCGCTATCTGCCCGACAAGGCCATCGACCTGCTGGACGAGGCCTGCTCCAACGTGAACCTGAAAAACCGGACCCTGGCCCGGGAGGCGGAGATCTCCAAGGAGATGGCCGATCTGGCCAAGGAGAAGGAGGTCATGATGGCCGCCGACACCGAGGAGGCCTACGCCCGGCTGGCCAACATCCGCAGCATGGAGCTGCGCCTGGAGGCCGAGCAGCACCAGCTTCAGCAGCAGGGCGTCCCCGCCCTGACGGCGGAGCACCTGGCCAATGTCATCGAGCTGTGGACCAACATCCCCGCCAGCCGCATCCAGGAGCAGGAGTTCGAGCGGCTCTCCAAGCTGGAGGACCGGCTGAAGGAGCACATCGTGGGCCAGGACGAGGCGGTCCACGCGGTGGCCGCCGCCATCCGCCGGGGCCGGGTGGGCATCAGCCCCAAGCGCAAGCCCGTGTCCTTCATCTTCGTAGGCTCCACCGGCGTGGGCAAGACCGAGCTGGTCAAGCAGCTGGCCCAGGACCTGTTCAACGCCCCCGAGTCCCTGATCCGGCTGGATATGTCCGAGTTTATGGAGAAGTACGCCGTCTCCCGGATCATCGGCTCCCCCCCGGGGTATGTGGGCTATGACGAGGCGGGCCAGCTCACCGAGAAGATCCGGAGAAAACCCTACTCCGTGGTCCTCTTTGACGAGATCGAGAAGGCCCACCCGGACGTGCTGAACATTCTCCTTCAGATCCTGGACGACGGCCACATCACCGACGCCCACGGCCGGAAGGTGAACTTTGAAAACACCGTCATCGTGATGACCTCCAACGCCGGCAGCAACACCAAGGTGGGCTCCGTGGGCTTCAACCGCACCGCCGACGAGCAGGGGAAGGACCGGGCCATGAAGGCCCTCCAGGACTTCCTGCGGCCCGAGTTCATCAACCGGGTGGATGAGATCGTCTACTTCCACCAGCTCACCGAGGACAACTTCAAGGCCATCGCCGGCCTGATGCTCAAGGAGCTGAAGGACTCCCTGGCCGAGCGGCACATCTCCCTCACCTGGGAGGACAGCCTGCTGGACTATCTGGTCAAGAAGTCCTACTCCGCCGCCTACGGCGCCCGGAACCTGCGCCGCCTCATCCAGAAGGAGCTGGAGGACGCCATCGCCGAGCGGATCATCGGCAGCTGGCAGCACCCGGTCAGCCGGATCAACGTCTCCTCCGACGGGGAGAGCCTGATCTTGACCACAGTCTGAGCCGTTTCCAGCAGGCCGCCCGAGGGCGGCCTGCTTTTCTTGTGAGAGCAGCGGTGACGGCGCGTACGGGAGGAGAATTCTCCGAACGCGGCGGGGGCACACCCCAGGGTGGCTTCTCTCGGCCTTCGGCCGATTCACCTTCAGCCACCGCCCTACATTGGGAGAAACCATCTCCAGCGGGCGGACACATGGGGGCGCCCCTACGGCGCACCCGGAAGCCGTTCCTTCCTTTCGCAGGGGCCGGACACTGGCCGGCCCGCTGAGGGGTTCCTGCCATTCCGGAGCCCACCCTCATCCGCCCCCTTCGGGGGCACCTTCCCCCTGGAAGGGGGAAGGCTTTCGGGCGGCTGATAGTCGTCCCTGCGGTGTATCCCGAAGCCATTCTTTCTTTATCGCAGGGGCCGGGCCCAGACCGGCCCGCCAAGTATAGGGAGATCCCCGGGATACGGCGGGAGGGGCACACCCCAGGGTGGCCTCATCTCGGCCTAAGAGCCGCCGCTTTTCGGCAGTTGGCCTCGAAATGCGCCTGCGGGCGCGATCTTGCCCCTGCGGGGCAATTCACCTTCAGCCCCTCCCCTACGAATCGCAAGAAAACCCTCCGTGTCTGGGTAGGGGAGCCCCTTGGGGCTCCCGCCGGGGGCAAGCCAAGAGGTCACCCTCATCCGCCCCCTTTGGGGGCACCTTCCCCCTGGAAGGGGGAAGGCTTAGGGCCCGTCAGGATCCGCACCGGAAGCGTTAGCTCGGCAAAGTCAGGCGCAGTCCTGGAATCGCAGCGATTTTAAATTTTGCAAACCCAGGGCCCAGTGGCCCGGGAGAAATCGCAAACCGCCACTCAGATTTTGCGCGCCGGAAATGATACATCATTTAACAGGAGAGCGTCCCCCGTAATGGGGGTTCTAGGGGGACGGCGAATATGGACACGAAGTGTCCATCCTGAGCCGCCCCCCTGGCGTCTTTTGGTTCCTTTTCCACGCGGAAAAGGAACTCGCCCCGCAGGGCGAAACTCCCCTGCGAAATTTCTTATAAAGAAGGAGGCATTCTATGATCCATCTCTACTGCGGCGACGGCAAGGGGAAAACCACCGCCGCCATGGGCCTGGCCCTGCGTATGGCGGGCCGGGGAAAGCCGGTGGTCATCGCCCAGTTTTTGAAGGGGGCGGACAGCGGAGAGAGGTACGCCCTCTCTCTGCTCCCGAAGGTTACCCTGCTCCCCGCCCCGGAGCACATTAAATTTTCCTTTCAGCTCACCCCGGAGGAGCGGGCGGCGGAGCAGAGGCGCTACCTCCGCCTCATCGCCCAGGCCCGGACGGCGGCGCGGGAGATTCCGGATGGACTTTTGGTGCTGGACGAGGTGTGCGCGGCGGTGAACACCGGCCTGCTGCCTCTGGAGGAGGTGCTCTCCTGCCTGGAGGCGGCGGCCTGCGAGGTGGTCCTCACCGGCCGGGACCCGGCCCCGGAGCTGCTGGCGCGGGCCGATTATGTGACCGAGATGAAAAAGCTCCGCCACCCATACGACCGGGGGACGGCCGCCCGCCAGGGGGTGGAGTGGTAGTCCCTCCTTTTGGAGGATGTCCGTCATGCAGAAAAAAGTAACGATTTTTCACAATGTTCGGCGGAATAGAATATTTTTCACTCGGGCTGGGAGAAAAACCGTGAAAAATACCCAGGAAGTTGTTGCAATATTTCCTTCAAATAGGTATAATGGGGAATGCGATATCCCGGCGGAACAGGACCGCCGGACCATCGGCGTGGGGCGGGGACCTCTGCTTCCGGGCTGCTCAAGGTGAGAAGGAGACAAGCCATGGCATGGGCGCCGCCGCCGTGTTAAGCAACAGAAAGGAATGAAGGAAATGGCTAACAAGTACGTGTACCTCTTCTCTGAGGGCAACGCCAACATGCGCGAGCTGCTGGGCGGCAAGGGCGCCAACCTGGCCGAGATGACCAACATCGGTCTGCCCGTGCCCCAGGGCTTCACCATCACCACCGAGGCCTGCACTCAGTACTATGAGGACGGCGAGAAGATCAACGACGAGATCCAGGCCCAGATCATGGAGTATGTGGGCAAGCTGGAGGAGATCACCGGCAAGAAGTTCGGCGACAAGGAGAACCCCCTGCTGGTTTCCGTGCGCTCCGGCGCCCGCGCCTCCATGCCCGGCATGATGGACACCATCCTGAACCTGGGCCTGAACGAGGACGTGGTGAAGGTGTTGGCCGAGAAGTCCGGCAATCCCCGCTGGGCCTATGACTGCTACCGCCGCTTCATCCAGATGTACTCCGACGTGGTCATGGAAGTGGGCAAGAAGTACTTTGAGGAGCTCATCGACAAGATGAAGGCCGAGCGCGGCGTCACTCAGGACGTGGAGCTCACCGCCGACGACCTGAAGGAGCTGGCTGAGCAGTTCAAGGCCGAGTACAAGGAGAAGGTGGGCGCCGACTTCCCCACCGATCCCGTGGACCAGATGATGGGCGCCGTCAAGGCCGTGTTCCGCTCCTGGAACAACCCCCGCGCCATCGTGTACCGCCGCATGAACGACATCCCCGGCTCCTGGGGCACCGCCGTCAACGTGCAGTCCATGGCCTTCGGCAACATGGGCGACGACTGCGGCACCGGCGTGGCCTTCACCCGCAACCCCGCCACCGGCGAGAAGAAGCTCATGGGCGAGTTCCTGACCAACGCCCAGGGCGAGGACGTGGTGGCCGGCGTGCGCACCCCCATGCCCATCCAGGAGATGGCCGAGAAGTTCCCCGAGGCCTTCGCCCAGTTTGAGCAGGTGTGCAAGACCCTGGAGGACCACTACCGCGACATGCAGGACATGGAGTTCACCGTGGAGCACGGCAAGCTCTACATGCTGCAGACCCGCAACGGCAAGCGCACCGCCGCCGCCGCTCTGAAGATCGCCTGCGACCTGGTGGACGAGGGCATGATCGACGAGAAGAAGGCCGTGTCCATGATCGATCCCCGCAACCTGGACACCCTGCTCCATCCCCAGTTTGACCCCGAGGCCCTGAAGAAGGCCACCCCCGTGGGCAACGCTCTGCCCGCCTCCCCCGGCGCCGCCTGCGGCAAGATCGTCTTCACCGCCGACGACGCCAAGGAGTGGGCCGCCCGGGGCGAGAAGGTGGTCCTGGTCCGTCTGGAGACCTCTCCCGAGGACATCGAGGGCATGGTCGCCTCCCAGGGCATCCTCACCGTCCGCGGCGGCATGACCTCTCACGCCGCCGTGGTGGCCCGCGGCATGGGCACCTGCTGTGTCTCCGGCTGCGGCGCCATCAAGATGGACGAGGCCAACAAGCAGTTCGAGCTCTCCGGCAAGGTCTACCACGAGGGCGACTGGCTGAGCCTGGACGGCTCCACCGGCAACATCTACGGCGAGGCCATTCCCACCGTGGACGCCTCCATCGGCGGCGAGTTCGGCCGCATCATGGCCTGGGCTGACAAGTACCGCCAGATGAAGGTCCGCACCAACGCCGACAACCCCCGCGACGCCAAGCAGGCCATGAAGTTCGGCGCCGAGGGCATTGGCCTGTGCCGCACCGAGCACATGTTCTTTGAGGCTGACCGTATCCCCGCCATCCGTCAGATGATCTGCTCCGACACCGTGGAGCAGCGCGAGGCCGCTCTGGCCAAGCTGGAGCCCATGCAGCAGGGCGACTTCGAGGCCATGTACGAGGCCATGGAGGGCAACCCCATCACCATCCGCTTCCTGGACCCCCCGCTGCACGAGTTCGTCCCCACTGAGGAGGCCGACATCGCCCAGCTGGCCCAGGATATGGGCAAGTCCGTGGAGGACATCAAGGCCATCATCGCCTCCCTGCACGAGTTCAACCCCATGATGGGCCACCGCGGCTGCCGTCTGGCTGTCACCTACCCTGAGATCGCCGTGATGCAGACCAAGGCCGTCATCAAGGCCGCTCTGAACGTCCAGGCCAAGCACCCCGAGTGGAACATGGTCCCCGAGATCATGATCCCCCTGGTGGGCGAGGTCAAGGAGCTCAAGTACGTGAAGAGCGTGGTGGTGGCCACCGCCGACGAGATCATCAAGGCCGCCGGCTCCAACATGACCTATAAGGTGGGCACCATGATCGAGATCCCCCGTGCCGCCCTCACCGCCGACGAGATCGCCAAGGAGGCCGAGTTCTTCTCCTTCGGCACCAACGACCTGACCCAGATGACCTTCGGCTTCTCCCGTGACGACGCCGGCAAGTTCCTGGACGCCTACTACGAGAAGAAGATCTACGAGTCCGATCCCTTCGCCCGTCTGGACCAGACCGGCGTGGGCCGTCTCATCGAGATGGCTGCCAAGCTGGGCCGTCAGACCCGCCCCGACCTGAAGCTGGGCATCTGCGGCGAGCACGGCGGCGATCCCTCCTCCGTGGAGTTCTGCCACAACACCGGGCTGGACTATGTGTCCTGCTCCCCCTTCCGTGTGCCCATCGCCCGGCTGGCTGCCGCCCAGGCTGCTATCAAGAACCCCCGCAATTAAGAGTTCTGTCATTCACCATTGGATTTGATGAAGCGCAAACCTTCTATAAATCCCATGGATACGGCATAAAACCGTCAAAATGGCATGATTTGACCGTGGAGGTTTATATCTAATCGCCAAAACCCCCGTACATTCCCAATTGGGCAATGTGCGGAGGTTTTTTATTTCTATTTGGGGCTGTTTGTACAAATCTAAACGGAAACGCAAAAAAGTCTTCTGTTTTCAAAAATACATTTTGTCCATGCTCGCTGCTATTTTCACAGCAGCCACTGAAATATTTTGCATGTATTACCGCCTATTTCTACCCGCTGAAGTGACTACAATTAGAAAGTGTGTTTTTCTAATTTACACAGAGATTTGGATGAGATTGACTTTTATATGCACAAATAGTATAATAAATTAGCTCTTAGTATGCGTATTTCATTAGAAATGAGGGGGATTGTATGCAGGACTGCTTATTTGAAGAATGGCTCCGTAACATTGATGAACGGCCACAAGCTCAGGTAAGTGACAATATGTCCAGAATTAGGAGGCTAGAAAAAGCAGGCTGGAATCTGGATAAGGAATATGATAATGACCATGGTGCTTCATTGTTAAAATCTCTTGTTGTCCAAAATCCAGCGCTGGCACATTGCAATTTACCAATAGATAGTCATGGTTTGTCAAGCTTAAAAACCGCAATTCGTAAATATATTTCTTTTAGAGATTATTACCGCTTTTGATGGGAGATAGCATACAAATGAATAACAAGTATATTGTCTCTTTACTTGCTGCCGGTATATTGCTATTGAGTCTGGCGGGATGCGGAGAGAATAAAGAGGTTGTTGCAACTAAAAACGCTATTGATAGTATTGGAGAAGTGACTATTGATAGCCAGGATGTTATTGAACAAGCTGAAGCGCTGTATAACAACTTACCAACAGAAGACCAACAAGCCGTAACTAATTACGATGTATTAGTTGAAGCTAGAAATGAGTATGATATTTTATGTGCTGAAACAGCAATAGACGCGATAGGTGAGGTTACTTCTAAAAGTGGTGAGACAATAGAGTATGCAAAAAAACTATATGAGGCACTCTCTTTAGAACAGCAAAAACAAGTACAAAATTATGACTCTCTAAATAATGCTGACGAGAAGTATACTTTTATCGAAGTAGGTATAGGATCAGAAACAGGATGGGACTATTTTAGTTTTTCAGAAGATGATATGACAATTGAAAAGGTTGGCGAACCAGACGCGCTAGAAGATTTTGGTGATTACTTCAAACTGTATAAGGCTGTGGAAAGTGAAATAAATTACATTTTTGAGAAACTAAATCTTCCCGACTCTTTATTAAAAAAAGTGCGGTCTACCAGTTCCAAAGATGGAACATTATCTGAGAGACATAATAATGTTTTGATTACATGGTCATATGATCCGATGCGTGATAACTCTCTTTATATACAGTTTAAGTATGAACCAACAGCCAAACTCAATGTTGTATAAGATATTTCATGTATGGCATCTGGTTGATAGTGGCAGATATGTTTTGACCTTATCGATATAGTTTATGCTCGTCGGCAAATTGCCCGGACAGCTCTAATTCAAAATGTACATCGTTATATACACAAGGTATGTACGGCGCAGGCCGCCATCAAAAATCCCAGAGCGGCCGAGAGCAAGTAATTTGTTCTAAAAAACGGGTAAATCGTTAGGACTGATACCCTAAATTAAAAAATAGGGCCTACGACCAAAAGCGAAAGCAGCTGGTTGTAGGCTCTATTTCTTTGCCTTTTGAAGTATGACACCAGGGATTTTTGGCACTTCGGAAGGCTTATCTTCTAGGTCGATATCATAGCCGTTCAGGGCATTTTGCGCAGGGAGCAGCGCCCATATGAGAGCGCGGTTTCGGGCAGCGGATTTGTTCTACTTCTTTTGCGCAAGATAGGTACTGACAGCCTCCAGCCCCTTTTGCAGGGTCTCCTTGTCGCAGGCGTAGCCGATGCGCATGGAGCGCTCCTGCTCGAAGCAGTCCCCGGGGGTGACGAAGGCCCCGGTGGCGTGGTACATCTCCCTGCAGAAGTCGTAGGAGGGGACGTCCAGGTCATAGGAGACCAGGGCGGTGGTCCCCGCCTGGGGCTTCACATAGGAAAGGTGGGGCTCTCTCTGCACCCAGGCGTCCAAAATAGCCAGATTCTCCCGGACGATGCCCCGGTTCCGCTCCAGCAGCTTGTCCGCATGCTTCAGGGCCAGGGCGGCCACCGCCTCGTCCAGCATGCCGCAGCTGATGAGGTCGTAGTCCCGGTGGATGCGGCACTCCTCCAGCACGCGCTCGTCCTTGGAAGCGATCCAGCCCAGCCGCACCCCCGCCAGGGAGAACACTTTGGACATGCTGCTCACGCTGATGCCCTTCTCGTACAGGTCCACGATGGATGGGCAGTACCCCTCCTCCTGGGTCAGGTGGCGGTACACCTCGTCGCACAGGATATAGGCATTGTGCCGCCGGGCAATGGCGATGATCTCCTCCAGCAGCGCCTCCGGCATGAGGGCCCCGGTGGGGTTGTTGGGGTTGTTGAGGCAGATGAGCTTCACGCCCCCCTCCGCCAGCCGGGCGAGCTCTTTCGGGTCGGGCAGGTATTCGCTCTCCTGGGTCAGATGCAGCAGCTCCACCTGGGCCCCCAGGGAGGCAGGGATGGAGTAGAGCTGCTGATAGGTGGGCAGGACGGAGATCACCTTGTCCCCGGGCTCCACCAGGGAGTAGAACAGGTGGTGGTTGGCCCCCGCCGCCCCGTGGGTGGGGATCACCTGCTCGGGCTTCACGTCCCGGTACAGCCTGCAGATCCCCTCCTTGAAGGCGGGCAGTCCGAAGATGTCCCCATAGGTGAGCCGCCGGGCGCACAGCGCCTCCAGAAAGGCCCCCTTGTCCTCGCCGGTGAGGGCGAACAGCTCGTCCATGGACACCGAGTCCACACAGGTCTCGGCGATATTATATTTGGCCCCCACCTCGTACTCGTTCATCCACTCTTCTACCAAAAACGGTTTGATGTTCATAAAACTGCTCCTTCTCAAAATTTGGACTGAGGAAATTTCGCAGGGGCGGATGTCATCCGCCCGTTTTTTGGAATTTCGCCCCCTTCATGCGGGCGGCTGATAGCCGCCCCTACCTGGAGCGCCCCCCACAGAGGCGGGCGTCCTCACCCGCGGGCCGATGGGGACATCGGCCCCTACAAGATTCCGTTCCCTGCCGACTCAGGCTTTCTTCCTTTTCGTAGGGGCGGCACACTGGGCCGCCCGCCCTGGGGTTTCCTTCCCTTTTGTGGGGGCGTACAGTGTGCGCCCGCCTCAGAAGATCACGGCAGCAGCTCCGCCAGCTTGGCCAGACGGTCCAGGGCCTCCTGAAGGGTCTCCTCGCTGCGGGCGAAGTGCAGGCGGATCAGGTGGTTCACCGGCTCCCGGAAGAAGCTGGAGCCGGGCACCGCCGCCACCCCGATCTCCCGGATCATCCACTCGCAGAACTCCATGTCGCTCCAGCCCTTAAACTGGTCCAGGGCCAGGAAGTCGGAGATGTCCAGCAGCACGAAGTAGGTCCCCTGGGGGCGGTTGTGCTTCAGACCCAGCCGCTCCAGGCCGTCGCAGAAGAAGTCCCGCTTGCGGGTGTACATGGCGTTGAGCTCCCGGTAGTAGGACTCCGGGAAGCGAACCCCCACGCAGGCCGCCTCCTGGAGGGGGGCGGGGGCCCCCACGGTGAGGAAGTCGTGGACCTTTTTGGCGTTCTCCACCACCTCCGCCGGGCCGATGAGCCAGCCCAGCCGCCAGCCGGTGATGGAGTAGGTTTTGGACAGGGAGTTGCAGGTGATGGTCCGCTCGTACATCCCGGGCAGGGAGGCCATGCGCACGTGCTCATAGGGGGCAAAGACGATGTGCTCGTACACCTCGTCGGTGATGACGAAGGCGTCGTACTTCCGGGCCAGCTCCCCGATGAAGGTCAGCTCCTCCCGGGTGAACACCTTCCCCGTGGGGTTGGAGGGGTTGCAGACAATGATGGCCTTGGCCCCCTGGCGGAAGGCGTCCTCCAGGGCGGAGCGGTCAAAGTCAAACTCCGGCGGAACCAGAGGGATGTAGATGGGGTCGGCCCCCGAGAGGATGGCGTCCGCCCCGTAGTTCTCATAGAAGGGGCTGAACACGATGACCTTGTCCCCGGGGTTGCACACGGTCATCATGGCGGACATCATAGCCTCGGTGCCGCCACAGGTGACCAGCACCTCTCGGTTGGGGTCCACCCTCCGGCCGATGGCCTTCCCGTGCTTGTCCGCCAGGGCCTCCCGCAGATTCTGGGCGCCGAAGGTGATAGAGTACTGGTGGGGCCCCTCATAGGCCACCTGGGCCAGGCGGTCCAGCATGGGCTTTGGGGGATCGAAGTCGGGGTAGCCCTGGGACAGGTTGATGGCTCCGTACTGTTCGCTGATCCGGGTCATCCGCCGGATCACGGAGTCGGTAAACAGCTCTACCCGCTGACTGAGCTGGGGCATAGGGATGCGCCTCCTTAAAAATCTGGTATGTCTGGAAACTCCTCTGACTCCTCCGGATAAAAACAAAAGGCATTCCAAAAATTGACCTTATAGCGCGGAGACCCGCGCCGTACCTACGGCCAATTTCTGAATGCCCTCACGATCTTCTCTATCCGGTGATAGAGGATCAGCAATATCTTCTTCATTATAACAGGCCTCCTCCGCCCTGTCAATTTATTTTCGCGTCCCCTCCGGTTTTGCATTCCCCGCTTTGGTTTTACCAAGTTTTTACCTCCCGCCGGTGGATGGTTTTACATCCCATCCGTAAAATAAAGCCGTCTGAACCAGACGAGGAAATTGTTATGGAGGGAAAACATCACATGAAACGTATGATCGCCGCGACCCTGACTTTGGCGCTCACCACCGCCGCCCTGGCGGGCTGTGCCGCCAATGCCGCTACGCCCACCGACGACCAGAACACCGTGGCTGCCGCCACCATGTCCAACGAGACCGGAAAGACCCCCAAGTACGTCTTCCTGTTCATCGGCGACGGCATGAGCTATCCCCAGATCCAGTCCACGTCCGACTATCTGGGCGCCCTGAACGATGAGGACTACTGGCAGGCTCAGCCCAGCCTGGACGACAACCAGGGCGCCATCCTGGACGGCCCGGAGTACCTGAACTTCATGAACTTTGAGGGCGTGGGCACCGCCGTCACCTTCGACTCCAACTCCTTCGCCCCCGACTCCGCCTCCACCGCCACGTCCATTGCCACCGGACACAAGACCTACTCCGGCTCCATCAACGTGGACGAGACCGGCACCATCGAGTATGAGACCATCGCCGAGCAGCTGAAGGCCCAGAAGGGCTATGAGATCGGCGTCATCACCTCGGTCAACCTGAACCACGCCACCCCCGCCGCCTTCTACGCCCACCAGGCCAGCCGCAGCAGCTACTATGAGATCGGCCTGGAGATGGTGGAGTCCGACTTTGACTACTTCGCCGGCGGCGGCCTGCTGGACCCCACCGGCAGCGAGGGCGACCAGACCGACCTGTACCAGCTGGCTCAGGAGGCCGGCTACACCGTGGCCCGCACCTACGCCGAGGCCGACGCCATCAGCGCCGACACCGACAAGGCCATCATCATTGAGGAGAACCTGGCCGACTCCGACGCCATCCCCTATGAGATCGACCGCACCGACGACATGTGGTCCCTGGCCGACTATGTGGAGAAGGGCATCGAGGTGCTGGACAACGACACCGGCTTCTTCATGATGTGCGAGGGCGGCAAGATCGACTGGGCCTGCCACGCCAACGACGCCGGCTCCTCCATCCACGACACCCAGGCTCTGGCCGACGCGGTGCAGGTGGCCATCGACTTCGCCGCCGAGCACCCCGACGAGACCCTGATCCTGGTCACCGGCGACCACGAGACCGGCGGCCTGACCATCGGCTTCGCCGGCACCGACTACGACACCTACCTGGACCTGCTGGAGAACCAGAAGATCTCCTACGCCAAGTTTGACAGCGACTATGTGGCCTCCTACAAGGAGAACAAGACCCCCTTCGAGGATGTGCTCTCCGACATTGAGGAGCTCTTCGGCCTGAAGGCCCAGGGCGCCGCCGACGACAAGCTGGTGCTCACCGAGTACGAGATGGAGCAGCTGCGGGCCGCCTATGAGAAGAGCGTCAACGGCACCGCCGCCAGCCAGTATGAGCAGGAGGAGTATGTGCTCTACGGCACCTACGAGCCCCTGAGCGTCACCATCACCCACATCATCAACAACAAGTCCGGCATCTCCTTCACCTCTTACAGCCACACCGGCCTGCCCGTGGCCGTCCTGGCCGAGGGCGTGGGCGCTGAGAGCTTCAGCGGCTACTACGACAACACCCAGATCTATGAGAAGATGGCCGACCTGCTGAACATCGCCTGATGGCCCGATCACTCTGAATCCTTCAACTTCCTTCTTTTCTCTACTGCCGGCCCGCTCCTGGCTCTCTCGTCAGGAGCGGGCTGCGCGGCTGTTCCCGTACATGGAATCGAGGTGTTCTCTATGCGTATTTATCACGTCTCGCCCCTTTGGATCGTCATTCCGGACGCAGTGCTCACCGCCCTGCTGCTGATCGGCTGGTTCCTGTTTTGAACCGCCGGTCCCACTAAACTGCGAAATTTCACTCGAAAAAAGGAGTTTTTGATACATGGGAAACCATCTGACCCCCCAGGCCCTGCGCTACCACGCCCCGGTGCTGGTGTGCCTGCTGGCCATTCTCGTTTTGATCTTCCTGCCCACCGGCTTTGAGGGGGCCCTTCTCTACCAGGAGGCGGAGCGCTGCAAGGCCGAGGTGCTGTCGGTGGACGACTCCGCCATCATTGACACCGGCCTGGTCCGCTCCGGTGAGCAGCGCTGCCAGCTGGAAATTCTGGACGGAGCCTTCGCCGGGCAGACCGTCACCGGAATCAACATGCTCAATGGCTCTCTGGAGCAGGACAAGATCTTCGCTCCGGGGGATGTGGCCCAGGTGGTGGTGAGCCACGACGGGGACACCGTCACCAACGTGACCATGACCGACCACTACCGCCTGGGCTGGGAGGCCCTGATGGCGGTGGGCTTTGCAGTGTTCCTGATCTTGTTTGCCGGGCGCACCGGCATCCGGGCCATCGCCTCCTTCGCCCTGACGGTGCTCACCCTGTGGAAGGTGCTGGTCCCCCTGTACCTGAAGGGCTGGAACCCCATCTGGGTGGGGCTGGCCATCACCCTGTTCCTTACCCTCATCATCATCGCCCTGGTGTACGGCTTTGACCGGCGGTGCTGGGCGGCGGTGTCCGGGTCCTTTCTGGGCATCCTGGTCACCTGCGTGCTGGGCATCCTGTTCACCGACCTGTTCCAGATCCACGGGGCGGTGATGAGCAACTCGGAGAGCCTGCTGTACTCTGGCTACGCCCACCTGAATCTGACCCAGATCTTTATGGCCTCCATCTTCATCGGGGCCTCGGGCGCGGTGATGGACCTGTCCGTGGACATCACCTCCGCCATCCACGAGGTGGTGGAGAAGCGCCCCGACCTGGACTGGAAGGAGGCCGCCAAGTCCGGCGTCAACGTGGGCCGGGCCGCCATGGGCACCATGACCACCACCCTGCTGTTCGCCTACTCCGGGGGCTATATCGCCCTGCTCATGGTCTTTATGGCCCAGGGCACCCCGGTGGACCACATCCTGAACTACAAGTACGTGGCGGCGGAGATCATCCACACCGTCATCGGCTCCTTCGGCCTGGTCACCGTGGCCCCCTTCACCGCCCTGTGCGCCGGCCTGCTCCTCACCCGGAAAAGGAGGGAGCAGGAGCATGCCATGCCCCTCTCCCATGAACCGGAACTTCAGCCGGCTGAGACGAATGAGTAATTTTGCCTCCCATCCAATGGGCCCCACAGCCGTCGGCTGTGGGGCCCTTCGGTTTGGGTAAGAGGTGTGCGGACTACTCTTTCACCGCAAGAAACAATGTTCCGTATCTTTCATCCCTTGTATTCCAGCGGCGGTCCGTGGTACACTAAAACCATCCAAAATCTGAATGGGAGGTTTTCCGCCATGGAACTGCATGTTGTCACCGGAGACATCACAAAATTACAGGTTGACGCCATTGTCAACGCCGCAAACACCTCTCTGCTGGGGGGCGGCGGGGTGGACGGGGCCATCCACCGGGCGGCGGGCCCGGAGCTGCTGGCCGAGTGCCGCACCCTCCACGGCTGTCAGACCGGGCAGGCCAAGGCCACGAAGGGCTACCGGCTCCCCGCCAAGTATGTGATTCACACGGTGGGCCCCGTGTGGCACGGGGGCGGACACCGGGAGGCGGAACTGTTGGCGGGCTGCTATGAGAACTCTATGGCCCTGGCCCTGGAGCTGGGGTGCAGAACGGTGGCCTTCCCCGCCATCAGCACGGGGGTGTACCACTACCCCCTGGAGGAGGCCGCCCGCATCGCCGTCCAAACGGTCCGCCGCTTCCTGACGGAGCACCCGGATGGCCCTGCGGTCACCTTCGTCTGCTTCAACGAAGCAGCCAAGGCGGCCTATGAGCGGGAGCTGAAATAAAAAAATGCCGTTACTTTCCCGCCGCTGCGCGGCGGAAAAGTCCTCGCTGCGCTCGCTGAACGCCTTGCCATGCAAGGCATTCAGGGCATTCGATCCCACTCGAGGCGGGCTGCCGCCCCCTCGAGCTCCCCCGCCAACTCTCGGGCGGATTCGTCTGAACAGAGGTTTTTCGACAAGCTGAAATGGAGGCCCTTTGGCCTCCATTTTTCACGCCTCCAGCGCCTCCGCCGGAATTTCGAAGTCGGGGGCGGAGTTGATGTCGGAGCAGGTCATGGTCATCTGTACCTGGGGATACTGGATGGAGATTCCATCGGTGGGCTGGCCCATGTCCTCCAACACCTGGAGCACATGTTCCATCAGGGTGTTGCACACCTGGGTCATATCCATCTCATACCGCACCGGATAGCAGATCTCCGGGTCAATCCACATCTCAATGGTGACGTCCCCCAGATCCTGGAGCATCCCCTGGAGGTTCTCCGTGCTCACCCCCAGCTGCTGCATGGTGCCCAGGCTGTCCAGCACGCCGCTCTCCTCCATCAGGGCCGAGACCTGACTTCCGGTGACGGTGCCGGAGAATTTCAGGACCGTCTTCCCGTCCAGCTCCTCCTCCTGCTGAAAGGCCCACTGGTCGGTGCTGGACAGATAGGAATTCATCTCCGCCGAGGCGTTATACTGCTCCAGGAGCTCGGCGCTGGCGGTCTCCCGGAACCACTGTCCGCCCACGTCGGTGTAGGTGGTGTAGGTCTCCCCCTCCTGCTGGGCGTAGACGGTGGCCGAAAAGGAGCCCAGCTCCCCCATGTCCATGGAGGTCTCCGCCTTCAGCTTCAGGGGATCGGAAAAGCACACCATATCCATTGCCGTGGTGTTCTCCATGGTCTGAGTCTGGTCCCCCACTTGGATCTCCATGTCTATCTGGGCGGTGACGGAGGCGGACAGGCTCTCCAGCCCCTCCTGGCTGTTCTGCAGGGTCTGGTCCAGAATCTCCTCCGGGGTGGGCTCTGAGCCGCCGCACGCCGCCAGAGACAGGGAGAGTACGGCCGCCAGGATCAGTGTTCCGCTGCGCTTCCAACGCTTCATACATTTCCCATCCTTTCCGCGCCTCCCGCCGAAGCGGGGCAGATGTTCTGTTTTGTTTTCCTGCTGTCATTATACCATATCCCCGCCCGCCCGCATAGATTCAAGGGCGGAACGGGCGCGGAAATTTTTTCTTTTTCCAGGGAACCTTTTCTCCGCTCCGCCGTCTAAGCAAACAAACGGGGAAATTCCCCTCACTGTAAAAGGAGTGTTGACGTATGAAGCGTACCCTATCTGCTCTGCTGGTCAGCAGCGCCCTGCTGTGCGCCGCAGTCCTGCCCGCCATGGCGGCGGAGTCCGCCGGTCCCGCGCAGACCGATTCTGCCGCAGTCCAGGAGGAGACCATGTCCGACAGCGAACTGTACTACGGCCAGGTCCAGGAGATCGGCCGGGATGAGGCCGGAACCATCACCAGCCTGCTGCTCACCTCGGAGCGCTATGGGGAATATGTGATGAACATCTCCGGCGAGACCGTGTGGATCGACAGCGGGGAGCGCACCGCCTCCGATCCCGCCACCCTCCAGGTGGGCGAGTCCGTCTACGTGTACCACAGCCCGGTCTCCACCCGCTCCCTGCCCCCCCAGTCCCCCGCCTTCGCGGTGGTGCGCAATGTTCCTCAGGATGTGGGCGCGGCCAAGTACCTGGAGGTGGAGGCTGTCACCCAGAATGAGGACGGCAGCGCCACCATCACCACCAATAACGGCGGTCTGTGGCTCACCGTGGAGGCGGACGCCTCTGTGACCACCTACGCCGGGGAAAAGGCCTCCCTGGCCGATCTCCAGGTGGGCAGCCATGTGATGGCCTGGTATGACATCGTTCTGCTGTCCTACCCCGGACAGGCGGGCACGGACCACCTGATGCTCCTGCCCGGCGCGGCGGAGGAGCAGAACGGCGAAACCGCAGAGACTTCCGCCCCTGCTGAGACCACCGATCCCGCCGGAACGCTTCAGGATGGGACTGAGCTGTCTATCGTGCTGGAGGGCGACATGGTGCTCCCGGTGACCGGCAAGGTGGAGAACGGCGCCGCCATGGTCCCCGTGGCCGCCGTGGCCCAGGCCCTGGGCTATGAGGTGACCTACACCCCCGGCGAGAACGGCGAGGCCGCCCTGGTCACCGTGGAGGACGACTCCTTCCGGGTCAATCTGAACATCGGCGATAACCTGATCCAGGGCGTCACCAAGATTGAGGGCGCGGTGGGCATGACCTCCCCCATGGACTATGGAATGGCCCCCTATATTGTGGAGCCCGGCACCACCTGGGCCCCCGCTCAGCTCTTTGAGATGCTGGGCCGGACGGTGACCGTAGACGGCGATACCCTGTCCATCCAGTAATTTATTTACACATCCAGTCAGCAAAAGCGGCCGCGCAGATGCGCGGCCGCTCTTGCTATGTCTCTATTTCGCCCGCCAGCCGGGCCCGGAGGCCGGAGTACCGGCGGGTCTGCCGGTTGTTGGCCACCATCTGGGCCACCGCGCTCTCGTCCCCCACCACGATAAACAGGCTCTTGGCCCGGGTGATGGCGGTATAGAGGATCCCCCGGGTCATCAGCATGGGGGCCCCCTCCAGGGCGGCCAGGATCACCGCCCGGTATTCGCTGCCCTGGGACTTGTGGACGGTGACGGCGAAGGCGGGCTCCAGCTCCCCCAGCATGTCCGGGGTATACTCCACGATCTTGCCGTCGAAGTCCACCACCACGCTCTCCTTGTCCACCGACTGGATGACCCCGATGTCCCCGTTGAACATCCCCATGCCGGAGGCGGAGCCGTCCTCCTCCCTCCAAAGGATGTCGTAGTTGTTTTTCACCTGCATCACCCGGTCCCCCGCCCGGAAGATCCAGTCCCCGAAGCGGCGCTCCCCTTTGCGCTCCGAGGGGGGATTGAGGGCGGCCTGGAGGGCCTGGTTCAGCACCGTGGTGCCGGTCCCCCGGCGGCGGGTGGGGGAGAGCACCTGGATCTGGTCTGCGGGGATGCCCATGCGCTCAGGCAGCCGGCGGCGGCACAGGTCCACAATGGTCTCCACTGCCAGCTGGGGGTCCCAGCGGCGGAGGAAGAAGAAGTCGCTGTCGTTCTGCCTCAGGTTGGGCAGCTCACCGGCATTCACCATGTGGGCGTTGCGGACGATGGCGCTCTGGGCGGCCTGGCGGAAGATCTCGGTGAGGCGGACCATGGGCACCGCCCCGCTGCGAATCAAGTCGGAGAACAGGTTGCCCGGCCCAACCGACGGCAGCTGGTCCGGGTCCCCCACCAGCACCAGCCGGCAGTCCCCCCGCAGGGCGGAAAGGAGGGCGGCCATCAGGGGCACGTCCACCATGGAGACCTCGTCCACAATGACCGCGTCCACCTCCAGGGGGTCGTACTGGTCGTGGGTGAAGGCCAACTGCCCCGTGCTGGGGTCGAAGCCGGTCTCCAGCAGCCGGTGGATGGTGGAGGCGTCGGTGGAGCACAGCTCCCCCAGGCGCTTGGCCGCCCGGCCGGTGGGGGCGGCCAGGGCGGTGTCCAGCCCCATGGCCTCAAACAGGGCCAGCACCCCCCGCAGGCAGGTGGTCTTGCCGGTGCCCGGCCCGCCGGTGAGGAGCATCACTTGCCGGGAGGCGGCCATCTCCACCGCCTGGCGCTGCTGGGGGGCGTAGGTGATGCGCTGCTCCCGCTGGATGCGGGCGATGATCCGGTCCAGCCCGTCGGGGGGCAGCAGCTCCGCCTGGCTCATCTCCCCGATGCGGTGGGCGATGTAGGTCTCCGCCTCGTACAGGGCGGGGATGTACACGGCGTCCTGGCCGGCGATGGTCTCCCGGTCCAGTTCGCCCCGATTGGCCAGGGCCTCCAGCCGCTCCTCCAGCAGGTCGCCGGAGGCCTCCAGCAGCTGCCCGGTGGCGGCGATGAGCTTCTGGGCGGGGAGGAAGGTGTGGCCGTTGTTCCAGTTGTTGTGGGAGAGCTCAAAGAGCAGCCCGGCCTCCAGCCGCTGGGGGTCGTCCGCGGCGATGCCCAAAGAGAGGGCCAGGGCGTCCGCCTGGGAGAACTCCACCCCAAATTCCACGGAGGCCAGGACATAGGGATTGGCCCGCACCACCTCCAGGGCCACGTCTCCGTAGGCCCGGTACAGGGGGCCGGACAGCTCCGCGGGGAGCCGGTGCTCCGTCAAAAATTCCAGCAGGCGGCGCATCCCCATCTGTTTTCGGAAGGCGTCGCTGATGGTACGGGCCCGCTTGGGGGAGATCCCTTTCAAGGTGGTGAGCTTCTCCGGCTCCTCCTCGATGACCCGCAGGGCGTCCTCCCCGAAGGTTTCGATGAGCTGCCGGGCAGTTGCCTTGCCGATGCCCTTGATGGCTCCGGAGGCCAGGTAGTGGAAGATCTCCTTCAGCCCCTGGGGCAGGCGGCGCTCCACCACGTCGGCCCGGAACTGGGTGCCGTAGGTGGCGTGGCGCACCCACTGCCCCCGGACAGTGAGGTACTCCCCCGGGGACACCCCGGGCATGGAGCCCACCACCGTCATCTCCTCCTCCCCCGCGTCCAGGCGGAGAATCGTATAGCCGTTTTCCTCGTTTTGAAAGATGATGGAGGAGACGGTCCCCTCCAGGGTGGATTGTTCTTCCGGATGCTCTGGCATGAAGGATCTCCTCCTTTTTCTTTCGTACGATTCTTGATTCGGTAGGGCCCGATGCCCTCATCGGGCCGCCGGTTGCTTCTTCGCGAGCAGGGGATTTCGCCGCCTGCGGGCGGCGAGTTTCTTTCCCAGCGATGGGAAAGAAACCAAAGGATCGCCGGGGGACGCCGCAGGGGCGAACTTCGTTCGCCATGACGGCTTACCCCCGGACCCCCATTACGGGGGTTATCCCTTTGGCCCGGAAATGGATTTCCGGCGCGCAAAATCTGAGTGGCGGTCTGCGTTTTCTCCCGGCCCACTGGGACCTGGGTTTGCAAAAATTGCCGCCGGTGCGGTTCCACTTCTGCGCCTGACTTGGCCGAGCCAACGCTTATGGCGTGGAAACTTTGTAGGGCGGGGGCGTGCCCCCGCCGCTTTGGAGGTTTCTACTTTCAGTAGGGCGCGACGACCCGGACGCGCCGCTCGTTTCCAAGTCCCGTTCTCTCACCGCCCCAGCCACTCCTCCAGCGCCCCACTGGGACAGCAGGTGACCCAGGACCACCGGAGGGCCAGGCGCAGGGCCAGCTCCCGGCCCTCCGGGGTGAGGCCGGCGTCCCAGATCACCGCCTCCCCCCGGAACAGGCCCGCCCGGCGCAGCCAGGCCAACTGCCGGAGGGCGGCCTCCAGCGTGCCGCCGTCCCCCCTGCCGGGGATCACTATCCAAAGATTATGTACCGAGGCCGGTTGGACCAGCCAGCCAAAAAACAGCCAGAGCATTACAGCTGCTCCCAGCGCGCACAGCAGGGTCAAAATCGCCTCTGTCACAGGACCCACAGGGCACCACCTCCGGGCCATCCTATGCCAGAACCGGGGCGAGAGTGCCGGAAAAACGGTCCAGCTCGGTCAAAAGCGCCTCACTCCTCCAGGGGCGGCACGCAGTCGGACATGACCGTATTTTGCAGGTACCCCGCGAAGCGGTCATAGGCCTCCTGGGTCAGGGCCCCCGGGGCGGACATCACCACCAGGGGGTGGCCCTGGAACCCCTTCCGGTAGGGGGGATGGACGTGGGGGAAGGGATTTTTAGAAAATCCGCACCGCTCATAGAAGTGCTGCCGCCGGACGGAGATCTCGTCCACCGGCGGGTCGATCTCCAGGATCACCGGGATTCCCTGGCCGCACAGCTCCGCCAGGGCACGGGCCCCCACTCCCCCGCCCCGCAGCTCCGGGGCGATGGCGAAGTGCTCCACATACCGGAAGCCGGGGCCCTCCCAATAGAGGAGGATGCCTTGGAACTGGTCTCCCTCATACAGCAGCATATAACGGTACTCCGGGTGGGACAGACGGACCGCCTGGGCCGGGCGGGTGCGCTGCTCGTGGAGAGGAAAGCTGACTTCGTACAGGGCAAAGGCGGTCTCAAATTCCGGGCCGGCGGGGTCGGTCAAACGAATGAAATCCATAGAGGATTACTCCTTTTCCTGAGCAGGGGATTCGCTGCGGCCCAGCAGGTAGTCGGTGGTGACGCCGAAGAAATCAGCCAGCTTGATTAAGGTCAAGGACGGCACATTCACATACCCATACTCTATTTTTTGATAGTGCCGGTCAGTGCATCCCAATAGTTCAGCCATTTCGACCTGCGTAATATTCCTGTGTCTCCGCAGTTCTTTGAGTCGGAGGCCAAAAGGTTCCATGATTTTCTCCATAAGCGGTATCTCCCATTGATACGAACTTTAAGATGGTGTATAATCACGAACTGTAAGGTGGTGTTATTGATGTCAGACCTGATGAAATGGCTCTACGACCATTATATCCATCCCCAAATTGAAAACCAGCCCCAGGACGACGCCGACGAGCTGCACTTCGCCATTCTGGATTCCGCCCTGATGGAGGCGGAAAAACAGGATCTGGAGTACGTCTGCCGCTTCTACGCCGTGCAGGGGTTCCGGGCGGGGGTGAAGTTCGGGCTGGCGCTGGGGGAGGACTTGAAAGGATTATGAGCTCTCCCAGGGGATTCCGCCGCCTGCGGGCGGCGGGTTCCTTTGCCCATGGCGGCAAAGGAACCAAAACGCCACCGGGGACGGCTCCGATGAACACTTCGTGTTCATAGTCGCCTTTCCCCGGACCCCATTTTACGGGGGCCGCCAATTAGGCCGCATGGTCCGTTATCGCAAAGGCGCGGGTGGCTCAACTGATTGGCTGCCGTTCTATTACCGCTGCCGCTGAGGATTTGGTAACCTTTCGGTTCTGCTCCTCCTGATAGAAAGCGCGCCTTTTGGCGTGTTTGGGCTCAAGTGCGGCTCAGGGGGACGCGGGCGGCCCAGGTGCGCCGCCCCTACGGCGAGAACCGAACCGGGAGCGTTGGCCCGGCAAAGTCAGGCGCAGTCGTGGAACCGCAGCAGCGGCAATTTTTGCAAACCCAGGGCCCAGTGGCCCGGCGGGAATTTGGACCAGCCACTCCATTTTTGCGCGCCGGAAATATTCTGCCTGGCCCAAGGGGTAACCCCCGTAATGGGGGTCCAGGGGGTGGGCGGCATGGAGGCAGGGGCGGCAACGCCGTTCCTGCCGATTGCGCCCACCCCTTGGCGGCTCTTTGGTTCCTTTCTGTCCGTGCCGATTTACAATGCAAGTGCAACAGTGAAGAAAAAGAGTGACTCAAAGAG
>ERZ1643247.897-NODE-897-length-31859-cov-25.585901_pt1 | contig 31859 bp, 30 predicted proteins | sample MGYA00579264_ERZ1643247 | MGnify/ENA primary metagenome ERZ1643247 (study PRJEB29033, sample SAMEA4952262) | chicken gut metagenome | biome: Broiler Chicken; feature: Gastrointestinal Tract; material: Caecum | place: Ireland | collected 2018 | study: Broiler... | reverse complement strand
CATGCAATCCATCTTCTGGTGCTGTAATTACAATTTGATCATTTTCATTTTTTACACTGGCGCCTAGAGCTTCAAAGCCCTTAATATGTTGGTCAATAGGACGTGGTCCAATATCGTCACCACCAGGGAAGCCTACTACTGCCTTGCCAAAACGACCGAGAAGCGCACCCATGAAGTAATACGATGCACGCAAACTCTTAATCTTACCAGCTGGTAATGGACTCATCTTAATATTCTCTGGATCAATACGTAATGTGGTTTCTCCAAAATCACAATGTACATCCATCTCGCTTAATAAATCCATTAAGTTGACAACATCAGCAATCCTTGGGACGCCTTCCAAAGTTACTGGTGTTCTTGACAAAATCGATGCTGGAATGAGCGCAACTGTAGAGTTCTTTGCGCCACCAATCCAAACGTCACCTTGTAGAGGCTTTCCACCATGAATAATCATCTGCTTCATTGGCGAAAACAAATCCTTTTCTTTTACTTTCAATTAATCATAATAATGTTAAAGGAAATTTGAGAAAAAAACAAGAGCCGAGGTCCCTCAACTCTTGTTTTCTTAAGATTTTGTATAATTCAAGTGATTATTCATTAAAATTCTTGTGCTGGAAGTCCACTAGCTGCACCGATAAATGATTTAAATAATCCTTCTGGACGTTGTGGACGACTCAAAAATTCTGGGTGGTATTGAGCTGCAATAAAGAACTTCTTCTTTGGCAATTCAATGATTTCAACCAAATGATTATCTGGTGATACACCTGAGAATACCATACCAGCTTTTTCAAATGCTTCACGATATTTGTTGTTAAATTCAAAGCGGTGACGGTGACGTTCTTGAATTACATCTTGATCATCGTAAGCTTCACGAGTCTTAGTACCCTTCTTAAGAGCAGCTGGGTAAAGACCTAAACGCAAGGTACCACCAATATTTTCTTCATCACGCTTATCAGCCATGATATCGATAATATTGTTCTTACAATGTGGTTCTGCTTCAGTAGTATTAGCATCTTCAAGATTCAAGATGTCACGTGCAAATTCTACACTAGCCATTTGCATACCTAAGCAAATACCCAAGAATGGAATATCATTTTCACGAGCATACTTAATAGCAGTGATCATACCTTCAAGACCACGAGTACCAAAACCACCAGGTACGATTAAGCCATCAGAGCCTTCCATGATCTTAGCAATGTTATCGTCAGTAATATCCTCTGCTTGAACCTTATCTACATCAATCTTGGTGTTGTAAAGGTAACCAGCATGTTGCAAAGCATCAGTTACTGAGATGTAAGCATCTTCAAGTTCTACATACTTACCAACCAAAGTAATCTTAGTGTGGTGCTTCAAGTTCTTAGCACGTTCATCAAGCTTCTTCCAAGCTTTCATATCTGCTTCTGGCTTTGGACTTTCAATATGTAAGAAATCACAAACTTTTTGGTCCATACCTTGCTTTTGAAATGCCAAAGGCACATCGAATAATGAAGGAGCATCAATGGATTCGATAATTCGATCAACAGGAACATCAGTAAAAGTTGAAATCTTGTTTTTGTGTTCTTGATCAATTGGTTGTTCAGCACGAAGAACAAGCATGTTAGGTTGAATACCGATGCTACGAAGTTCAGCAACTGAGTGTTGAGTTGGCTTAGTCTTCATTTCATGAGCTGCGTGAAGAAGTGGAACTAAAGTACAGTGAATGTACATTACATTTTCTTCACCAACTTCACGACGCATTTGACGAATAGCTTCCATGAATGGAGTTGATTCCATATCACCAACAGTACCACCAATTTCAGAAATAATAACGTCTGAATCAGTAGTAAGAGCTGCACGCATGATCTTCTTCTTGATCATATCAGTAATATGTGGAATTACTTGTACAGTAGCACCGTTGTAGTCACCGCGACGTTCTTTTTCAAGAACTTCTTGGTAAATCTTACCAGTAGTTACATTAGAATATTTACTTGTTCTAACATCAACAATTCTTTCATAGTGACCTAAGTCAAGGTCAGCCTCTGTACCGTCATCGGTAACATAAACTTCACCGTGTTGGTAAGGACTCATTGTTCCTGGGTCAATGTTAATGTATGGGTCAAACTTTTGCATGGTTACTTTTAAACCACGATTTTTAAGAAGTCGACCTAAACTTGATGCAGTAATACCCTTACCAAGTGAAGATACGACACCGCCAGTTACGAAAACATATTTTGTCATTTATTTGCTCCTTTTTAACTTATCCTTTAAACAAAAAAGCTCCCTTGTTAGGGAGCTAAACGCACATAGGGTGCCCAACAAAAATACTATCTGCTTTTTCCTCTTAAGTCAAGCAAATTAATTATCTTCGTCGTCATCATCATCGTTTAATTGTGATAATTGACCTTCAATTCCGTCTGGCAATACGTCATCTGTATCGTCATTATCTTCATCGTATTCAGAATCATCATCACCATAATCGTCATCGCTATCGTCAGCAGTAGCGTCTAAATCATCGTCTTCTGGATCATCATTATCATAATCGATAATATCATCATCACCAGTAGCGCTTGCTAAGAATGCGTTAACCTTCTTATGGTGCTTACGTGCATCGTCTTCTTCTTCATCTTCTGGGTGGTTAACTTCTTCATCAACTGATTCATATGGGAACCAAGTACGAAGTGCCCATACATTTTCACCCATAGAGATAAATTCACCATCAGTATTCATATTAGTATAAAATTGTGGCAAACGTTCACGAATTTCTTCGTCACTCTTATTCAAGTATTTTTGTACGGCATTAACGATATCGGCAAATGCCATTCTCTTACCATTATCTTCCAAAATTGCTCGTGCAACTTCGATCATTGATAATTCATCGCGGTTTTTGTCTTTAAATTTGTCTAATCCCACAGCTGTACGTCCTCTCTTTTACAATCTTTACTATTCTACTAGGCGTTTAAGTAAAAATCAACGTGACTGCATAGTTACCTATTAAGTATAGTCCATTAAAGAGGTCATATTCAAGCCGAAGTTGATGTGAACTTGCTTGCTCTTTATATTCAAGCAAATTTGTCACACTAGTCATATCCATTTGTCGTCCTTCAACAACATAGCGGCAATTAACTTTCTCACCAGGAACAAATTTCATCAAAGAATAGTTGTTATTATCTACCCCGCGCTTAATTATGAGTTCATCCTCTTTTAACAACATTTTAACAGGAATAGTGCCCTCTTCTTTATAAGATACACGAATTACACCATTATTTTCTTCTAGCTGACCTGAGGCTACTTTAGTAAAAGTTTCTGTTTCATCATCTTGTGTAATTTTACTAGTCAAATTAACCGTAATTGCTGCCATATCCTCATCCCTTTCATTGAACACTCTTGGTTGATATTTGCTATAATTTTATGTGGTTACAATCTATTTTAGTATATAATTCCAAAAATTAAATTATCAAGCTTGGTGGTTTTTATGGCAAGATTTCAAAGTGAAAAATTAAAACAAGAAGTTGTGCTCCGTGACCCTGTTCACGGTTATATCCATATCGAAGATAAAGTTGTCCTAGACGTTGTTAAGTCCAAGGAATTTCAACGCATGCGCAGAATTAAGCAGTTGGGACCTGTTAACTACGTCTTTCCAGGTGCTACTCATACCCGGTTTGAACATAATCTAGGTGTATATGAACTTACTAGAAGAATTTGTGATATTTTTGCAAAAAAATATCCTTCTATCACACCAGGTGATGGTCTATGGAATGATGATAATCGCTTATTAGTTGAATGTGCAGGCTTACTTCACGACATTGGCCATGGTCCATATTCTCATACTTTTGAACATTTATTTAATACTAATCATGAAAAAATTGGACAAAAGATCATTACAGATCCTAATACTGAAATCAACAAAGCTTTAAAACAGGTTGCACCTAATTTTCCTGAATTGGTAGCTAGCATAATTGCTAAAACTTATCCTAATCCACAAGTAGTTAAGATGATCTCTAGTCAAGCTGATGCGGACAGAATGGATTACTTGCAACGAGATGCATACTTTACAGGCGTTAACTATGGTCGATTTGATTTATCCCGCATTTTACGCGTTATCAGACCTTATCAAAACGGAATTTGTTTCACTAACAACGGTATGCATGCCGTTGAAGATTATATAGTATCTCGCTATCAGATGTACCAACAGGTTTACTTCCACCGCGTAGGCCGTTCCATGGAGGTTATTTTACAGCATTTACTTGAACGTGCAAAAGATATTTACGAAAAGGGCAATTTAAAAGTTACTTCTAGTCTAGCTAGCTTTTTAGAAGGAAATTGGACTCTTGATGATTATCTTAATTTAGATGATGGCGTCATGGAAACAAACTTTTTAATGTGGACTGAAGCGCAGGATCCTATTTTATCAGATTTAGCTAAAAGATACTTATACAGAAAACCTTTTGCTAGTGTAAGAATTGACGAAGAAACTAAAAACCTATTGCCTAAACTGAGAAATATTATTAAGCAAACAGGATTCAATCCAGATTACTACACTGCCACTAATTCTGCTTTTGACGAGCCTTATGACGCTTATAAGCCATCAGGTAAAAATGCTAATAGTCAAATTGAAATCATGCAAGATGATGGCAGTTTAATCGAATTATCCCAGCTTAGTCCTTTAGTTCGAGCATTAAATGGTACTTTCCAAGGTGATGAGCGCTTCTTCTTCCCTAAGACCATGCTTTCACATGACGAAGATCAACCGCAAATTTTTGATCCCCTTTATGAACAATTCCAAAAATACGTCAAAAATGGAGCATTAAGATACTTAAGAAAGCCTCGTAAGAGGTAAAATAGATTTATATAGAAAAGAGGTATCTGTTATGAATAATGACGATTTAAATACAAACGTAAGAACTCAAATTAATCCCGAAGACGAGATTGAACATGTCGAAAAAAGTGGCTACAGACAAGTCAAAGACTTAATGAATACTATTCATGGTTATTGCATGGATTATACTAAGCTATCATTTGATTTCATTCATGACAACAAGGACTTAATTAAGGATATTGTGAAGACAGGATGCAAGACTGGTATGGTCGTCAGCATCGCCGCAGCAAGCGTAAGTATTGCTAAAGCTTTATCTAAAAATGAATAAATTTAATTAATAAAATGGGCTAGCCAAAAACTAGTCCATTTTTGTTTGCTTTTTTTCTTTCAATTCAAGTAGCAACGCATATAAAGCCCCATATAAGTTGGCATCATTACCATACTTTGCGGCTACTACGGGTGGAGCAATCATTTGCTTACCAATCATTGGATTATTTTCTAAAATTTTATGCAATTGATTATTAATCTCTTCAATTAAGACTGGTTGTGCACTAATTCCACCGCCAATTACAAATTTGGAAGCATTAATGATAGTTTGGATATTAATGATCATGATAGCCACATTGCGACAATAACGTTGAAAGATTGCCAATGCACGTAAATTTTCTTCATTAATCGCTTTAAAAGCTGCTACACCATCATCTAGATTCGAAACATTACCTAACGCTAAATTGATTTTTTTAATCATATTAACCGCTGAACAGGTATAACCAGTATATGCTGCCATATTTTTGGCGCCTATTCCAGCGTTAGTAATCATCCAGCTAAGCTCTCCTGCTTGAAATGTCCAACCATGAACGACTCGATGATTAACTACTATCCCACCACCAACGCCAGTTCCTAGAGTAATAGCGACGCCATCAGCTACATCATGTAATTCACCATGCCATTGCTCTGCTAAAGCCGCAGCTTTACCATCATTTTCTACGCTAACCGGTACCTGATATTTTTTGCCTAAAGTTTCTTGTAAATTCAGCCCATCAAGAAATGGCAGAGCACCACCAAAATAAATAACTTTGTGCTTAGTATCAATCTTACCTGGTGCGCAAACAGCAATTCCCTTAAACTGTCCTCGATATTTATCTGCTACTTGATAAATTGACTGCATAAACGCAGCAAGACTTTCTGTATTCGTCTCTATTCTGTCTTTTTCAAAAATTTTTCCTTCTTCATCAATCAAGGCATATTTCAAATTTGTGCCGCCAATATCAAAAGATAAGTATTTTGCCATGTTTTTCACCTAATACAAAAAACGGCTAGTCAATCGACTAGTCGTCCTTTTTAAATCTTTAATTATTCATTCTTGTCTGCTTCATATCTAGTATTAAACAATGGGCTAAGTGCCTTATGTTCTTGAATGCACTTGATAGCATCCCCCATAAGTGGACCCACTGATACTAAAAGCATCTTGTCGAGCTTCTTTTCAGCTGGTTGATTAATTGAATCAGTAAGAACTAAGTTCTTAATTGGTGAAGCATTTAATCTCTTGATAGCTGGACCAGAAAGAACAGCATGAGTTGCACTAGCATAAACTTCAGTAGCACCTGCATCAATTAATGCTTGAGCTGCTAAAGTAATAGTACCAGCAGTATCAATCATGTCATCAATGATAATTGCACGCTTACCCTTAACATCACCAATAATATTCATAACTTCGGCGACATTAGCCTTAGGACGACGCTTATCAACGATTGCGATAGGACAACCTAAGAATTCAGCAAGCTTTCTAGCACGGTTAACACCACCGTGATCAGGTGACACAACAACTGCGCCTTCTTCTAAGTTGTTACGTAAGAAGTAATCAGCAAGAAGTGGAGCACCCATTAAGTTATCAACTGGAATATCAAAGAAACCTTGAATTTGTGGAGCATGTAAATCAAGTGACAAAATACGATTTGCACCTGCAGTTTGAAGCATATCAGCAACAAGCTTAGCAGTAATTGGTTCACGTGCACGAGTCTTACGGTCTTGACGAGCGTAACCATAGTAAGGCATCACAATGTTAATTGTACGAGCACTGGCACGACGTACAGCATCAATCATAATCAAAAGTTCCATTAAATTGTCATTTACTGGATCACTGGTGGATTGAATGAGGTATACGTCTTTACCACGTACAGTTTCATCAATATTAATTTGAATCTCGCCATCACTAAAACGTTCAACACTTGACTTTGAAAGTGGTACGCCCACACGATCAGCAATCTTTTGTGCTAATGGCACGTTTGAGTTGAGGGCAAAAATCATCATATCGTCTTTATAGGACATAATTTCCTCCGTAAAAATAATTAACCAGCTCTATTTTAGCAAAAGTTGTTCCAAAAAGAACCATGTACTCCTTAATTATAACAAGATTTTTTGTTTTAACAGTAAAAAAGCGGTAAAAGCACTAACTATTCCTCACTAAAAAAGTTAGAATATACTTGTACTTTCTAGTACAACGAAAATATCCTAAAAAAATAAGACATAGCGTCTTTTGACGCTACGTCTTATTTTATTTTTCTCTTAATTAACGATTAATAGCTGAGTTTTGAACAGCGTAGTCATTAATGTTTAATGATTGTGTATAACCGTTAGTTACGATTGATAAAGTAGTGTTGTTATTTGAGAATTGAATTGCGCTTTCTGGAACGTTATTAGCATTTGCAACTGCTTTAACAATTGCAGTTACTTCATCTGGAGTCAAGCTGTTAAGGTTAGCTACAGCAATCTTAGCACCGTTAAGCTTAGCCTTAGCACTAGTAATAGCACTTTCTGCTTCGTTAACTTGACCGATAGTTGCACTAGCATTGTTATTTACTATAGCACCATCTGTAATAGCCTTGTCGTATGCAGCCTTAGCAGTTGAGCTTGAAAGCTTGTAAATCTCTGAAGCCTTAACACTAGCAGCTTCATTGATGCTTTGAGTCAACTTAGCCTTATCAGCAGTAGTAGCTACAGTAACATCAGCCTTAGCTTGTTCTGGAGTGTTAACAGCATTCAAAATCTTACCATCAACAGTTACTTCATCCTCCTTTAAGTAACCTCTACCACTAGCTAACTTGTAGAACAATTGTGGAGTTGAGTTTACTGAAGTTGCAATGTATCTTAATTCAGAAACTTGTTGACTTACACCAGCATCGAATATTCTATTAGCGTATTTTTGACCTTTAATGTCGTAAAGTGAAACAACGCCCTTAGTAATTACCTTAGTTGAATTTACATCTTCAGTATCTGGAACTTCAACAGTTGCTGCACCATCTGGTTCATTAATTGGATCAAGTTCTTCGCCCTTAACCTTGCCTACATTAGCAGCCTTAACAAATTGATCATCGCCAATCTTGTAGTAAAGCTTGGTACCAATGTATTTAGCTTCTGTGGTTTTAACGGTCTTGCCCTTCTTAACAAGCTTCTTCTTGGTCTTACCTTCACTGTTATAAATGTAGGCATTCTTCTTTAAAGTAATGGTAGTTGGTCTATCAACATTACCAGCCTTAACGAAAGCAGTACCTTCTTTATCAAGTTGGTAATACTTCTTACCCTTAATATTCACAGTACCGTAAGTATCAATTTCTGTACCCTTAGTAAGCTTTGACTTACCTTCATACTTCTTGATACGCTTACCATTTACGTCGTATACATAAGCATTGTGAATTAACTTAGTGCTGGTACTATCTTCTGATTCATCAGTAGAAGGCTTATTTGAAGAAGTATTCTTTGATGATGTCTTTTTAGTTGATGAACTAGTTGCAACTTTACCATCTACGTTAGCAGCCTTAATGTATGCACCACCACCAAGGCTGTAGTAAAGAACGCCCTTAATAGTCTTAGTACCATTTGAATTTACAGTTACACCTTTAGCAATAGTAGTGTATTTAGCGCTACCCATGTAAGTCTTAAGACGCTTACCGTTCTTGTCATATACATAAGCGTTGTGAGTTAACTTAATAGTATTAGACGTAGTCTTTTTTGAAGTAGTTGTCTTTGATGAAGCAGCTTTTTTAGTAGTCTTCTTTGAAGTTGACTTCTTTGTTGAAGTGGTCTTTTTAGTAGAAGCAGACTTCTTTGTAGTTGTTTTCTTGCTTGAAGTCTTCTTTGTAGTAGTCTTCTTAGTTGAAGCTGTCGCAGCATTTACGTTTTGTGTAGTATTTAAAAGTGGACTAACACTCATTAATGCAGCTGCTGATACCATAATTAACTTATGACTTAATTTCATCGATAATTTACCTCATATCTAAAACTAAAATTCTAATTCATTTATATATTGTAAATCCAAATCTAAATTTTGCCAATTTTAGAAACAAAAAAGATACCCTTTCTTAAGGAAAAGATATCTTTTACTCCACATTGTTACTTAACAGTAACATCTGAAGCCTTAACGTAATAATGATTTGGCTTTAAAGCGTAGTATTTAGTGCCCTTAATAGTCTTAGTACCTAAGCCCTTTACAGTTACATCTTTACCAATGTAACTAGTGCCTAAATAGTTCTTAACACGCTTGCCATTGTTGTCATAAACATAAGCTTTCTTCTTCATTGAAATCTTAACTACCTTAATTTTGCTAGACTTCTTTGAAGTAGTCTTTTTAGCCGTTTTCTTAGCTGAGGACTTTTTGGTTGTAGTCTTCTTGCTGTCTTTCTTAGATTCTGACTTTTTAACAGTCTTCTTTGTTGCTTTCTTAACTACCTTTTTAGTAGTCTTTTTAGCTGCTTTCTTAGTTGATTTTGCAGTTGAAGTAGAAGTTACAACTTTTTTGCCGTTAGACTTAAGAGTATAAGTAGTCTTACCAGACTTGTAAGTTACTGTACCTTCAGTTGCAGCAGCTGGGATCCAGTACTTCAAGTCAGTTTGGATACTGTAGTAAACTTCACCGTTAATGTTCTTTACATTCCAAATAGTGTAGTGACCACCCTTAGTTGCAGTCTTTGATGTCTTCTTACCATAGCGGTCTACAAACTTCATGGTCTTAGTCATCTTAACGCGACTATTCTTACCATAAGTATTATGAACACCCTTAGCATGTGCAATTGGTGCAGCTTGAACAGAAGCACTATTTGCCATACCTACAACTGGGCTAACGCCCATCAAAACAGCTGCTGATACCATCATTAACTTATGACTTAACTTCATAAATATATACCTACCTCATTAAAAACATCTTTGTAAATCTATTGTAGGGCTCTTATATAATTTTGCAAATAAATACTATAGCCTTAATACTTTCTTAGCAAAAAAGCGCCCTAGTTCAAATGACCAGGGTTACTTCTTTATTTATTAATTATTCCCAATCTTTATCTTTGGAAAGAGGAAGCTTGTGCCAGTAATCTGGCTTGTTAACTTGACGTCCACGTGCAATCGCCATGTCGTACTTGTTTACGTCCTTAGTAATAGTTGAGTCGGCAGCAATAAAGGCATGATCAGCAACATTGATTGGAGCAATAAGTGTTGAGCCAGCACCAATAAATGAATGATCACCAACATTAGTATGGAGCTTCTTGACACCATCGTAGTTAGAGAAGATTGTACCACAACCAATGTTAATATCTTTACCCAAGGTTGCATCCCCAACATAAGTTAAGTGACCCACCTTAGTGTTTTCACCAATTTCTGCCTTCTTAATTTCGACAAAGTTACCAATATGAGCACCCTTGCGAATAATTGCCTTAGGACGAAGGTGAGAGTTTGGACCGATATCAGTGTTGTCATCCATTTCAGCTTCTTCGATAGTTGAAGAAGTAATAGTTACACCATTACCAATCTTAGAATCGATAATTCTTGATCCATTAGTAATGTAACAATCGCTACCAATTTCAGTGTTACCCTTGATAACTACATTGCCTTCAATCACAGTATCGTTACCAATTTTTACATCTGCATCAATATAAGCAGTATCAGGATCAACAAATGAAACCCCGTTACGCATATGAGCTTCATTTATTCTTCTTTGCATGGTCTTAGTAGCTTGAGCTAAAGCAACACGATCATTTACACCAAGACTTTCACTAAAGTCAGGCATCTTGTAAGCACCAACGCGTTCACCATTGTTGCGCAAGATTTCAAGCACATCAGTTAAGTAGTATTCACCTTGAGCATTATCGTTATCAACATGCTTTAAAGCTTCAAACAATTTTTGATTGTCAAAGCAAAATACACCGGTGTTAATTTCCTTAACTTTTAATTCTTCAGGATTACCATCTTTTTGTTCAACAATTCGTAAAACATTGCCTTGATTATCACGAATAATTCTGCCGTAGCCAAATGGATTTGGAGCTTCTGCAGTTAAAACAGTAGCGGCATTGCCCTTTTCTGCGTGATACTTGAATAATTCATTAAAAGTATCAGTAGTAAATAATGGGGTATCACCTGTAACTACTAAAGTAGCGCCTTCCTTATCACCTAAGGCTTCTTTAGCAGTCATTACTGCATCACCGGTACCCAATTGCTTTTCTTGGAAAGCAAACTTAGATTTGTCTGCTAATACCTTCTCGACTTCACCTGCACCAGTACCTACTACAGTTACGATCTCAGTAGGATTAATTCCACTAGCAGCATCAACTACGTGCTCTACCATGGTTTTACCACAAACTTTGTGTAAAACCTTGTACAGCTTTGACTTCATTCGTGTACCCTTGCCTGCGGCAAGAACAACTACATATTTTTCCATTAGTAATTAACCTCTTAATAATTAAAACTTAGATCTAGTATAGCATTTAAAAGCGATCAAAATCAGTTTCATTTAAGAAGTTTCCTGGTTCTGCCAAGATGAGCTTCTTTGCCGTATCGATTTTACTAATTTTTACTAATGAAAGGTAGTTTTTGACTAATTTTTCTTTATCAAAATCAGCTTCACAAAGAACACAAATACCAGCAATCGTGCCTTCAAATTCCTTAACTAGTTCTTCCATCCCAGTTAAGGTACCGCCGCCTTTCATAAAGTCGTCCACGATTAATACTTTTGCACCTTTTTTAAGAGCACGAGTTGGCAATTCCATTTTAGAAACGCGGGCTAATGAAGATGAGATATAGTTAACAGAAACCGTTGCTCCTTCAGTAACCTTAGAACGTTTTCTAGCTGTTACAAATGGCACATCCAAGTAACGAGCTACAGCTTGTGCTAAAGCGATTCCTTTAGTTTCGACCGTCATTACGGCATCTATCTCATCATAAGCGTAGCGAGTGGCAACCAATTCACCAATTCTACGCAAGTCTTGCGTATCACCCAATATATCTGATAAATAAACAAAACCGCCGGCTAAAATTCGACTTGGGTCTTCAATTCTTGATGCTAAATCAGATAAATAATCTTCCGCATGATTTTTACCTAAAAATGGAATATAGCGTACCCCACCAGCTGCTCCTGCTACAGTTTCCAAAATACCATCTTGATTATTAGCTAGTGTGTGTTTCAAAATGGCTAAATCTTCTGAAATTGAGGATTTAGCTGCACCGTATCGCTTAGCAAAGAATGGTAACGCAATTAGAGTATGGGGACGCTCCATTAAATACTTGGTCATATCAACCAATCTTTCTGAACGTTTCATGATATTTCCTTTCTAATGTTTGGCTTTATACTTAATAAATATACTCTAAAGAGCAAAAAAAAGCACTAACATTTTTTAATGCTAGTGACAATTCTGAATTGTGTTTAAGCTTCAGCTTCCTCAGCCTCATCATCAAACTTTAATGCAATATTCTTAGTTAATAAATCAGTGTAACTGTAAGAAACATGTTTAAAATTATTTTGATGTTGGTCTAAATCGACCACAAACACTGCAGGGAATGTTTCTCTTAGAATTCCCCGTCTCTTAGTAACTTTCTTACGACCCGCTTGAGCTACTACTGTTAAGGTATCACCTAAGTGAGAATCCAACTTATGCTTTATTGTGATAATCGATGTTGGCACTAAACAACAACTCCTTTGGTGACATTTTATCACATTTTAACAGTAAAATCAATATTATACACTACTTAGTGGGAATATTTCTAGCTATTTCAATAAATTGTTCAATTGTTAAATTTTCAGGTCTAACTCGTGGATCTACACCAAGCTTTTTAATTAAGGCTTCACGCTTTTCAGTGTCTGGAATCAACGTTTTCAAATTGTTATTCAGCGTCTTTCTACGTTGTGAAAAGCACATTTTGACTACCCAAACAAAGTGCTTGCGATTCTCAATTTCGGGTTTATTCTTCAATGGAGTTAAAACAACTACACTCGAATCGACCTTAGGACGCGGCATGAATGATTCATGGTTAACTTCTAATGCCACTTTGACATCCATTTCAGTTTGAACAGAAATAGTTAACGGACCGTATTCTTTACTGCCCGGCTTAGCCTCTAGCCTTTCGGCCACTTCTTTTTGCATCATTAAAGTTAAACTAGCAAAATGCAAATCTGACTCAGCTAAAGCAAAAATAATTGGAGTAGTAATGTAATATGGCAAATTAGCAACTACCTTGATTGGCTTGTTCATGTCAAAAAAGCCAGCAAGATCTTCTTTAAAATCAGCCTTAAGCACATCTTTAAGCATTAACTTAAAGCGATCTTCTAAAGGAGCATCACCAATTTTTTTAGGCAGCTCATTTTGCAAAATATCTGGCAAACTATCGTCTACTTCATAGGCAAAAACTTTTGCACCTGCCAGTAGAAGTTGCTCGGTTAAAGAACCAATACCAGGACCAATTTCAATTACTTGATCACCCGCATGAATATCTGCAGCTTCAACAATACCCAAAATTGCATTTTGGTCGATTAAGAAGTTTTGACCCAAGTTTTTCTTAGCTTTTACAAAATAGCGGTTAATAATTGCTTGTGTTCTAACGGGAGAACCAATTGGAATATTATTTGTCATTTTTCGCCTCTTCTACCGCATTTTTTAACTCATCAAGTGAAACACCAAAGGTATGCAAACGATTATAGAATTGCTTAGAATTACCATATCCAACTCTAAGCTTAATGCCAACTTGTTCCCGCAACTTACGAGAGCCTGCGCCGCCTGCTAAACCTAATTTACGATATTCGCTTTCAGTTAAATCACTTGCTTGTGGACTAACTTCATGTAAATCGCTTAATGCCTTTTCAAGTGCTTCTTTTGAAGCATGCTCTACTCCAAGACTCCCCTTTTTATGGGGTTCGCCTTCTTTACGTGTAATAAAAGCCTGCTTAGCATTAGGCACAGCATTAGTTACAATTCGGCGAATTCGCTCACCGTTAAAGTCAGGATCTGTAAAAACAATAATCTGTCTATTTTTACTGAGCTGTTTCAACTGAGCTAAAACACTATCTGAAACAGCAGAACCATTAGTTTCTACCGTCTCAATTCCTGGGAAAAATTGTTTTAAACGAATAGTATCGTCTTTTCCCTCAACGACAACTACCGCATCAAAATTCTTTTTATTTAAGACCATAAACTCTCACTGTATTTTTATAAGTAGCTTCTGCAACTTTTTCAAGTGGAATATCTTTTAACTTGGCAATTGCCTCTGCAACATAACGCACATAGCCAGTCTCATTTTGACGACCACGATATGGCTTAGGTGTTAAATATGGTGCATCGGTTTCAACTAGGATTCGATCAAGCGGAGCTGCTTTAGCACTTTCATGAACTTCAGTAGCCTTGGTGAAAGAAACTACACCTGAATATGAGAAGTAAACGTTTAAATCTAAAAACTTGTTTAACCAGTCAATCCCACCATTAAAGCTATGCAAAATGGCACCATATTCTAAATTGCTATTTTTCAAAATATCGTAGCAATCAGGAAATGCATCCCTAGTATGAATATCGACCGGCATTTTTAAATCATGTGCCACTTCGATTTGACGAGCAAAAACCTCACGTTGTACATCCCTAGGCGATTCATCCCAATAGTAATCAAGACCGATCTCACCCATTGCGACAACTTTAGGCATTTTCAATTGTTCAATCAGCTTATCTTCGGCTTTTTGATCATAATCTTTGGCCACATCAGGACAATATCCCACCATCGCATAGACATTATCAAACTTTTCTGCCAAATCAACAGCTCGTTCATTAAAGTCAGGATCTTGTCCCGCACAAATAACTTTGGTTACACCCAAACTTTTGGCACGTTCAAGATAGTACTGTTCCTTTCCTCTAAAGGGCTCATCATTTAAGTGCGTATGGTTATCAATAATTTCCATTAGCCTAATTCAGCTCCAACTGGATGTTCATCACCAACAAGTGCTAATTTAACTTGACCATCTTTTTCACTAGATAAAAGCATACCTTCGCTAAGGTGACCCAACATCTTACGTGGCTTCAAGTTAGTAACAGCTAAAACCTTCTTATCAAGAAGTTCACTTGCATCTGGGTAAAACTTGCGAATACCACTCAAAATTTGACGTTCTTTACCATCGCCAAAGTCAAGCTTGAACATGAGTAATTTATTTGAGCCCTTAACTGGTTCTACTGACAAGATTTGACCAACTTGGATCTTTACCTTGTCAAAATCATCAATGGTAATTTCATTACCCTTCTTTTGTTCACTTCTAGTAGTCTTCTTTGGCTTAGCCTTTGCCATTTCGTCCTTGATGTACTTAACTTCTTCTTCAGCTTTAAGTCTTGGGAAGATTGGCTTTGGCTTTTCAATTACCTTGGTATTCCAACCAAAATCATTAAAGGCTAAATTCTTTTGATCTTCATCATCCCAGTTCAAGCCAAGTTGTTCAAACATCTTTGGTGCAGTTTCAGTCATTACTGGATAAATCATAATGGCAATCAAACGCAAGCTTTCAGCTAAATTACTCATTACATGAGACAATTCATCTTTCTTGCCCTCCTTGTTCAATACCCAAGGAGTAGTTTCATCGATGTACTTGTTAGCGCGTGCTACTAACTTCCAGATGCTGTCTAAAGCTTGTGAGAAATGAAGTGAATCCATTTGTTGACGGTAGTCTGCAATCACACTAGCAGCTGTATCTTGTAAATCCTTACCAAACTTGTCTTGAGCAACAGGAACGGGTGCAACTTGACCATCTTGGTATTGATTAATCATTGAAACTGTACGGTTAAGCAAGTTACCAAGGTCATTAGCTAAATCATAGTTAATTCTTTCGATAAAGTCTTCAGGAGTGAAAATACCATCTGCACCAAATGGAAGTGCACGCATCAAGTAGTAACGAAGTGGATCAACACCATAACGACTAGTAAGTGATTCTGGGTAAACTGCATTACCTTTAGACTTAGACATCTTACCGTTCTTCATCAATACCCAGCCGTGACCAATAATGTGCTTTGGAAGTGGCAAATCAAGTGCCATCAACATAATTGGCCAATAGATAGTGTGGAAACGTACAATTTCCTTACCTACCAAGTGAACATCTGCTGGCCAATATTTCTTAAACAATTCGTCATTGTCTGAGCCATAACCTAAAGCAGTAATATAGTTAGAAAGTGCATCAATCCAAACATAAACTACGTGCTTGGGATCGCTTGGGACAGGAATTCCCCAGTTAACAGTGGTACGAGTAACTGAAAGATCTTCAAGGCCTGGCTTAATGAAGTTATTAAGCATTTCCTTTTCACGAGAATGAGGCAAAATAAATTCAGGATGTTCCTTGTAGTATTCAACCAATCTGTCAGCGTACTTGCTCATCTTGAAGAAGTATGAAGGTTCCTTAACCAAACGTACTTCGTGACCACTTGGAGCCTTACCACCAATCACATTACCGTTGTCATCCTTATAAACTTCGGCAAGTTGTGATTCAGTGAAGTATTCTTCGTCTTCAACTGAGTACCAACCAGTGTATTCGCCTAAGTAAATGTCGCCCTTCTTTAAAAGTTTTTCAAAAATCTTTTGGACAGCCTTAACGTGTTCTTCGTCAGTAGTTCTGATGAATTTATCGTAAGAAATATCAAGACTCTTCCATAACTTCTTATATGAAGCAGCCATCTTATCAACGAATTCTTGAGGCTTAATTCCTTGAGCTTCGGCCTTTTGTTCAATCTTCAAGCCATGTTCATCAGTACCAGTTAAAAAGAAAGTGTCATAGCCTTGGCTACGCTTGTAGCGAGCCATAGTATCTGCGGCAATTGTAGTATAAGCATTACCAATAGTTAATCTACCAGATGGATAGTAAATTGGGGTTGTAATGTAAAAAGTATCTTTATCAGCCATTAATTAGTCATACTCCTTTATTCGTCTAAAATATCTATTCTATAATAACATGCAAAAAAAGGAATTGGGCTAAAACACCAATTCCTTTTCTCTAAAATTTTTCTTTTTTTAAATATAATTGCTTAATTGCCGTAGTTAATAAAACATATATTATTTCTAATGCAACAACTACCAAAATAAAGCTGATTGGCAATTGCGTTAATCCCAAACTAGCTGCCACATTAGAAGATGGCAAGACGCTGCCCCAAAGAGCCAAGCCAAAAGTTACCAAGATCACAACTGGAGTGGCACGTTGCTTAATGAATGGGAAACGTTCATCGCGCAAAACATGGATAACCATTTCTCTTGTCCACAAGGATTCCACAAATAAGCCTGAATAAAACAGCGATTGAAATACCCAATGATGAAAATCAGTTCCTACCAAGTACGGACAGATCACATAAAACATTAATGCCATAGTAATCAAATCGATTATTGCGGGAATCGGTCCAAAGTTAAGTACGAACTTAGGCCATTTATTAATTGACCATTTCTGCGGTTTCTTCACATAGTTTCTAGATACACTATCAAATGGAATCACTAAACAGCTAAGACTATAAATCAAGTTTAAAATAAGTAGCTGCAAAGGCAATAACGGTAAAAATGGCAAAGTAAGTGAAGCAATGACCATTGCAATAATACTGCCAAAGTTGGTTACCAAAAACGTCTTAATGTATTTCATTGTATTTGAAAAGACTTTACGCCCTGTAATAATCATTTGCTCAAGCAACTGGAGATCCTTTTGTTCAAATACAATATCAGCAGACTCCTTAATAATATCGACAGAATTATTAGAAGTAACAGTGACGTCGGAAACTTTCATTGCCAAAGCATCCTTATTGCCATCGCCCATGTAGCCTACTGTATGTCCATTTTTCTTTAACGCTTGAATAATCTTAACGCGCAATTCAGGAGTTAAATGAACAAAGATATTACACTTTTCAACAATTTCTGCTAGTTCTTCCGTGGTTGCTGTTTCAATTTGTTCACCATCGTAAACCGTATCCACGTTCAAACCAACTTGCAGAGCAATCGCTCTTGTAACTGCCTCATTATCGCCGGTAAAGATCTTAACATTTACATTATCATTCTTTAGATCTTGCAAAGCCTCTTTAGTACTTTCCTTAGGTGGATCAAGATATGCTAGATAGCCAATAATGGTTAAATCATTTTCATCTTTAGCCGAAAATTCTCCTACTGGAGCTGGATTCAATTTATAACCAACTAATAGAACACGCAAACCGTCATCATTTAATTCATTAATTTGGTTTAAGATTCTTTCACGCCAAGCGTAAGTCAATTTCTCGGTTTTGCCATTTACTTCAACTTGGTTAGAAATATCTAGCATCCCTTCCGCAGCGCCTTTAGTTACTAATAAGTGTTGTCCATGGTGTTCATCGTTATCAACCACCACAACGCTCATTCTTTTTCTGCTATAGTCAAAAGGAATTTCATCTATTTTATTGTAATCACGTTGGATCTCGTTTACATCTAATTCATCACCAGCCGCATCGATTACTGCTTTATCAATCAAATCCTTCATCCCGGTTTGATAATAAGCATTTAAGTATGAGAATTTCAAGATGCGCGGCGTTTCTTCCATTTCTAAATCATAGTGTCGCTCTAGCACCACTTGATTTTGAGTAAGAGTACCTGTTTTATCGATACAAAAAACATCGGTTGAACCCAAATTTTGAATAGCATTCATCTGCTTAACTACTACGCCTTGCTTAGACATTTCAAGAGCGCCTTTAGTCAGATTGCTATTAACAATAATTGGTAAAACTTCAGGAGTAAGGCTAACTGCTGCAGCTAGAGCAAATATTAAGCTTTCTCCCCAATCGCCTTTGGTTACGCCATTAATTATGAATAATAGCGGCAATAAGATAGCTGTAGCGATTATCAAGATTCTAGCAAGTTGCTTCATTTCCCGATCAAAAAGAGTCGTCTTAACTTTTTTGCGTGAAATCTTCTGGACCTTTTTACCAAAAACAGTGTTATTTCCTACCGCGAACACAATGCCACTGCCAGAACCAGAAACAATAGTAGTTCCCTCATATAAAATATTAGGATAATTGAGATAATCAGCTAACATACTCGGCTTTAGAGTCACATTAGCTACTTTTTCAGTTGGTTCAGAATCACCATCAAGATAACTAGAAGAACAGAATAAATCTTTGCTAGTCAGCAGCTTCATATCAGCTGGAATCATATCACCTGCCGATAGATTGATCACGTCCCCAACTACCACATCCTCAGTTGGTAGCTCCATATTTTTACCATCACGACGAATATTGGTAGTAACTGACACCATATTCAGCAATTTTTCAGTTACCTTAGCGATCCGTATTTTTTGAATAAAATTCGCCACTACCGAAATAAGAAGCATCAGTAGCATCACGATTACAGTTTCAATATCGCTATTACCGTGAGGAACAATGTAACTAGTAAATGTAGTAAGTAAAGTCAATATAATCAACACTACAGTAAACGGTGTCGCCAAGGATTCACCCAACAATCTCCATTTAGAAGCGTTAGTGTTAGTTCTTATTTCATTTTTGCCATATTCTTTTCTATTTTCATCAGCTTTTTTAGTTGAAAGGCCTTCGGCACTCGCTTGCAATCTTGCTAGCGTTTCGCTGCGTGATTCACGTGCAATCCGTTGAATTCGTTGAATATCAACATTTGAATGTTTTTTGCTCGCTGGTTTTAACATTCTTCAGTTCCTCTCATTCAATAGACAAGCAAACAAAAAAGTCACCTGCTATTTCTGCAGGTGACTTGCACGCCAAACAAGGCTTTTGTCATACTCGTCGTTCAGTTTTAACACTACGTGACGTAAGCACATGCTAGCTATCTGGATCTCGCCTTAAGTCGACGACACCTATTTAACCCGTTGGCATCTCTGGATGTTTCTGGGCGATAGCGTGTGTTCACGTAGGAGTCTCACCTAACAGTTTCACTTACTATGTCTACAAAAAGTTTAAGGACTTAATTCAAATAAGTCAAGTTGCCTATTTGTGCAAATTGGAGCTATGATGTCCGAATCTTCTAAGCATATATATTATTCCCATAATTAAGAATGCTAAAGCTAATGCAATTGGCAGTACTACTCGATGGGGATGGGAAATTTTATCCTGTTCACTTTGCGATAAATCATATTTATCAAGAGCATACTGATATTGTTGATCTACTTTAGTTGCACAGGCCCGAAAAACGAACCGCAAACCTTTGTTAAAAGTAGCATTATTATGGCTGCGAAGTCGATCTACTTCAGCGCGAAGAATATTCGATCTCGTATCAGCAGTAAAAGCTCCATGTAAGTCTTTGCTTGAAAAGATTTGCACATTGCGCTTCTTTTCTTTTTGACCTACCACAATAAAAACAGTACGTTTAGAATGATTTAACGCCTTTGGTGTTAAATTCTTGAGTTTCTTTACTGTAATTACTGCTATTTGCGGTTGCTCTTTAGTCTGCAAATAACGATTATTCTTTTCTTTAATTAAAGTCTTAGTCTCTTTGTCTAAAATATGGACATGATCTTCAATATTAGGTTGCACAAATCCTGTCATCGTCATAAAGACGGCTAACAGGCCAAATAACCAAATAAATCTAGTTTTCATCTTCTTCAAGTTTATGAGCCAAGCTTTCCACATATTTCCGATCGATTTTAATTTGCTCATATAGTACCCCGCAATCATGAAGCAACTGCATTGCTAACGGATTATCACGATAATCAAAGTAATAATTGATTTTCTTTACACCGGCTTGAAGCAAAGACTTGCAGCAATTATAACAAGGGAAATGAGTCACATATATTTCCGTATCATCAGTTGATACGCCAAATTTAGCACATTGGATGATCGCGTTCATTTCGGAATGAATAGTTCGAACACAGTGCCCATCTACCATTTGATGACCTACCTCATCACAATGTGGTTGTCCGGATACCGATCCATTATACCCCGTGCCAATAATACGATTATCTTTAACCAAAACACTACCAACTAGAGCTCTGTTGCAGGTGGAGCGCTGAGCTATCACTAGTGCCTGCATCATGAAATATTGTTTCCAAGGAATTCGATCGTGCATGAACTTACCTCTGCTTATTCTTATCTATTCTTAAAGTAGTTCAAACCAATAGCATCACGAACTTGTTCTAAAGTTTCATTAGCTACTGTATTTGCCTTCTTTGAACCTTCTAAAAGCATTTCATAAATTGCATCTTCATCTTGAGCGTACTTTTCACGGCGTTCACGAATAGGTGCAAGTTCTGCTTCAAGTACTTTGTTTAAGTAACGTTTAATTTTAACATCGCCTAACCCGCCTTTTTGGTATTCTGCCTTAAGTTCTGCTACCTTATCCTTATCTGGATCAAAGACATCAAGGTAAGTAAAGACAGTGTTGCCTTCAACCTTACCTGGATCTTCAACGTGAATATGATTTGGATCGGTGTACATTGACATAACTTTCTTTTGAACGGTCTTAGCATCATCTGACAAATAAATGCAGTTACCAAGTGATTTAGACATCTTAGCATTACCATCAAGACCTGGAAGACGACCAGAACCCTTTGGTGGGAAGTAGCCCTTTGGTTCAACCAAAATATCAGTGTTGTAAACACGGTTAAAGGTTCTTACAATCTCACGAGTTTGTTCAAGCATTGGTTCTTGGTCATCCCCAACAGGAACGATAGTAGCCTTAAAAGCAGTAATATCTGCAGCTTGAGAAACTGGGTAATTTAAGAAGCCAACTGGGATTGAATCTTTGAAATCCTTTTGCTTAATTTCAGTCTTAACAGTTGGGTTTCTTTCAAGACGTGCTACAGTTACTAAGTCCATGTAGTAAGAAGTTAATTCAAACAAAGCTGGAATTTGTGATTGAACATAAATTGTTGATTTACTTGGATCAATGCCTACAGCTAAGTAGTCTAATGCTACTTGAATTAAACTGTTACGAATCTTTTCTGGGTTACGAGCATTATCTGTCAACGCTTGAGTATCAGCAATCATGATATAAGGATCGTACTTGCCAGAATTTTGCAATTTTACTCTATTTTTAAGTGAGCCAATATAGTGACCAATGTGAAGTTTGCCAGTTGGACGATCACCGGTTAATAAAATTTCTTTTGCCATAACTTCTACTCTTTTCTAATTTTATTTTATACTCTTTGCTTTTTTATTTTATTTCTTATGTTAATGACCTAATTTTAACAAAATTTAAGCTATGATTAAACTATCACCAATGAAAGGAAACAAGACATGTGTAATCACTTTCGGATACCCGATTTAATGCAAATAAAAAAATATCTGACTGAAGACCTCGCTTTACCATTAACCGATCCAAAAATCGAAATAAAGCAACAAGATATTTTTCCAAATCAAACTGCGCCAGTCTTGCTCTATCAAGACAATAAATTGCAGCTCGTCAATAAAAACTGGGGCTATCCTAGTCCAGTAGATTCCAAAAAGCCGATGTTTAACGCCAGAATAGAGCGTTTTTATGAAAATAAGCCTTCTATGTGGGATCGTTCTTTTGCTAGACAACGCTGTTTAATTTTAAGTAGCGATTTTTTTGAATATGCTAAAACTACATACCAAGGAGCTAATGGCAAAAAATATCATGAACGCTACCGCTTTAAAACGGCTAATCCCATCACATTAATTGCAGGGATTTATGATCAAAATAATTTTTCTATGGTTACTACCGCTCCTAATAAAGACATAGCTCCCATTCATAACCGCATGCCACTAATCATTGAACCTGGCGAACTGCGTAGATGGCTTTTTCAAAACTTTACCAGTTTGGTTGATCGCAGCAATATTGACCTAAAAGTACAAAAAGAGCCACATCAAAAATAATTGGTTTATTAATTAAAAGCATGATAGAATAAAGAAGTATTGCGGGTATAGTTAAATGGTAGAACGACAGCTTCCCAAGCTGTAGATGCGGGTTCGATTCACGCTATCCGCTTTTTTTGTACAAAAAACGGATGAGATTTTTTCTCATCCGTTTATTTTTTACGCCATGATAACGGTTAAAACGCCACTAATGATAGCCAAATAAATCGGCATCCAGAGCGTTTGTGTATAAAGATAACTCCAGGCAAATAGCCCGCCATAGATAATCTCAATCACAACCAACAAAAGTGAACTTTGAAAGTTTAACAAACTAAAAATAATTCCTGAAACAATGATTCCTGTTACTGCAACTTGAGTAGTACTTCTGCGAAAAGCATAATTAAACAAAAATCCTGTTGCAAGGAATTCTTGCAGAATTGGTAAGATAATTCCTTGTACTAAGATCAAAAACCAAAACATGTCAACTGATTCATTTTTTAAATAAATCAATTGAAAGTCATAATGTGGAATCTTTTCATATGCTTGTAAATACGATATAAGAATTCGAGTAGCCGTGATTGCCAAAGTAAGCAACATTACCGTAGAAAAACTGCCTAGCCATGGTAATTTAAAATCTCGAGCAAAAAAACGTTGTTCGCGATTAAAGCGATAAACATAAAATAATAAAATCATTGCTGCAACAAGGCAAAACAAAATCAAATCCCAAACATGCAATGGCGTCTTCCTAGTCACTAGCTTAACGACTGCAAAGACGATAACATACCCTACCAGGTACACTGCATAGCGGATAACGTTTCCCTCTCTCGATTCTGGCGTATTCAAAATTTTCACTCCTACTCTGGATTGTATCCTACAAAATCAATATTATACCAAAAAAATACAGTTTATTAAATACAGATAGGGCGTCCGCTTACTTCACTTCTACAATAGTCACCTTATATTCTCCAGCTGGGGCTTCGACTGTGGCAACGGTACCTGCCTCTTGCTTCATAATTGCTTGACCTAAAGGTGAATCAAAGGAGATTTTGCCATCGGCCAAATCCGCCTCCATCCGTCCGACGATCTTATATTCTTCTGTTTCATCATCATCAAATTTAAGAACTACGGTCTTACCCAAATCTACTTTGCCATCATCCTTAGTTTCGACAATTTCTGCGTACTTTAATTGCTTACCTAAATAACGCAGACGACTCTGCAAGTGTCCAAGGTCCCTTTTAGCCTCTGTATATTCAGTATTTTCTGATAAATCGCCTAGAGCTCGCGCAGCTTGTAAAATCTTTATTCTGCGAGGACGATCTTTCTTTAAACGTGCAATTTCATCTTCAATTTGTTTATAGCCTTCTGGCGTCATTTTTTGAAAATATACCATGATTTAACACCTTATCAATTCGTTCATTCATTTTTCTTTTTAATTATACAAAAGTTATCCACAAGTGTTAAACGTTGATTTACTAAAGTTTTTATTCATAAATTAGCACTATATACTTTCAAGTGCTAAATAGTTTAATTTATTTTGAAACTGACTACAATAATCAGTGTAAGGAAAAAGAACGAGTCCTTACGAATTAAAGAGCAAATAAAAATTGAAAGGAAGTTTTCAATATGGCAAACGATATGATGAATCGTCGCAATGATATGATGGATGCAATGAACGACTGGTTTGGTTTTCCAAGAAACTTCTTTGATGACACTGAAATTGAAAACATCATGCAATCAGATGTTGCCGAAACAGACAAAGACTATACCGTTAAGATCGATATGCCTGGTATGAACAAAGAGGACATCAACGTTAACTACAAAGATGGTCTTTTAACAGTTGCTGGCAGCAGAAAATCATTTAAGGATACAAGTGACAAGGATAAGAACATTATTCATAAAGAAAGAAGCGAAGGTCGCATTTCAAGAAGCTATAGATTACCAAATATAGTTGCAAGTGAGATCCATGCAAAGTATGATAATGGTGTATTGACTATCATCTTGCCAAAGCAAAATGCTGGTGATGATAGCAATTCTATCCATATTGATTAATTTATTAGATTAAGCAAGAGGTCTAATAAGTTACGGATATAATTCTCTGAAGCGAGTTCATGATTGAACCCGCTTTTGTTTTGGCTTAAAATAGTGTTAATTTAAGAAAAAATTAAAAATGAAAAAGGAGATTTTTTTATGGCTCATGAATTAACTGTGCAGGAACTGGAAAAGTTTTCTGCCGATTTTAATAAAAATCCTAAAAACGAAGTCGTTGCTCGTGCTGCTCAACGTAGCGGTGTACTTGAAGCTTCTTACAATGACCGCGTTCAAAGCGAATTAACCCGCGTTTTTTCAACTGAACTTGATACTGATAATGTTACCAACCAAAAGCACTCAGGTCGTTGCTGGTTATTTGCCACATTAAACGTTTTACGTCATGAATTCGGCAAGAAATACAAGGCAAAGGATTTTACTTTCTCACAAGCTTACAACTTCTTCTGGGACAAGATTGAACGTGCCAACATGTTCTACAACCGTATTTTGGACAGTGCTGACATGCCACTTGATTCTCGCCAAGTTAAAAGTGATTTAGACTTTGCTGGTGCAGATGGTGGTCAATTCCAAATGGCTGCTGCATTAGTTGAAAAATACGGTGTTGTTCCTTCATACGCTATGCCTGAAACTTTCAACACTAACGATACTACTGGCTTTGCGACTGCATTAGGCGACAAGCTTAAGAAGGATGCTTTATTTCTTAGAAAATTAAAGCAAGAAGGCAAAGATGACGAAATCAAGAAGACTCGTGAAAAATTCTTAAGTGAAGTTTACCAAATGACTGCCATTGCTGTTGGTGAGCCACCTAAGAAATTTGATCTTGAATATCGCGATGACGATAAGAAGTATCACTTAGAAAAAGACCTTACTCCACTTGAATTCTTACACAAGTACTTAGGCGACGTTGATTTTGATGACTACGTTGTTTTAACTAACGCTCCAGATCACGAATATGGCAAGCTTTATGGTTTACCAGCAGAAGACAACGTTTCTGGTTCACTCAGAATTAAGCTTTTGAACGTGCCAATGGAATACTTGACCGCTGCTTCAATTGCCCAATTAAAGGATGGTGAAGCTGTTTGGTTTGGTAACGATGTTCTTCGTCAAATGGACCGCAAGACTGGTTACCTTGACACTAACCTTTACAAATTAGACGACTTATTCGGCGTTGATCTTAAGATGTCAAAGGCTGACAGATTAAAGACCGGTGTCGGCGAAGTTTCTCACGCCATGACTTTAGTTGGTGTTGATGAAGACAATGGTGAAGTTCGTCAATGGAAAGTTGAAAACTCATGGGGCGACAAGTCCGGTGCTAAGGGTTACTATGTAATGAACAATGAATGGTTCAACGATTACGTTTACGAAGTTGTTGTTCACAAGAAGTATTTGACTGACAAGCAAAAGGAACTTGCTGAAGGCCCAATCACTGATCTTCCCGCATGGGACTCACTTGCTTAATTATTTAAGATAAACGAAAAAGACTTAATCTAGCAGCAAATGTCTAGATTAAGTCTTTTTTTAATCCTTTTTCTTCTACTTATAATTTGGAGCAGCCTTAGTCATTTGGACATCATGTGGATGTGATTCACGCAAACCTGCATTAGTGATTTGAACAAATTGTGCCTTTTCAATCAACTCAGGAATATTTGCGGCACCACAGTAACCCATACCAGAGCGAAGTCCACCATCAATTTGGAAGACTACATCACTCACGTCGCCCTTGTACTCTACACGAGCTTCAACACCTTCTGGCACCAATTTATTAGCTTCGTTAACGCCGCCTTGGAAGTAACGGTCACTTGAACCATGAGCTTGAGCCATCGCACCAACAGAGCCCATACCACGGTAACGCTTAAACTTCTTGCCATTTTCTTCAAAAATATCACCAGGTGCTTCAGTTGTTCCTGAAAGCATACTACCGAGCATGACGGCATTACCACCTGCTGCTAAAGCCTTAACTACATCCCCAGAATATTTGATACCACCATCGGCAATGATTGGCTTGTGGTACTCACGTGCAGCTGAAGCAGCATCATAAATAGCAGTAATTTGTGGTACACCAACACCGGCAACGATTCTAGTAGTACAAATTGAACCAGGTCCAATACCTACCTTAACTACGTCAACGCCAGCGTCGAACAATGCACGAGTGGCATCCCCAGTTGCCACATTACCGGCAATTAAAGTTTGCTTTGGAAAATGTTCACGGAATTCTTTAATCTTACGCAAAACACCTGCTGAGTGACCATGAGCAGTATCAATAACGATTGCATCGGCACCAGCTTCAAGAAGTGCTTCTGCTCTTTCAAAAGTATCACTAGTTACACCAACAGCTGCGGCACAAAGCAATCTATTTTGATCATCGACTGCAGCTTTAGTAGCATTGCTTGGTACGACTACGCTCTTAACATTAGCAACTTCACTTGCTTGGGCTTGAATTGACATATTCTTGTGCACTACGCCAAGTCCACCTTGGAGAGCCATCGCAATTGCCATTGCTCCTTCAGTGACAGTATCCATGCCGGCACTGATCAATGGAATATTTAATTTGATATTATCGGCAAGCTTAGTGCTTAAATCAACTTCATTTGGCAAAACGTGACTTTCTGCCGGAATTAATAAAACATCATCAAAAGTTAAACCTTTTTTGGCAAATTTGGTATCCCAGTTAGACATATGACTCTCCTTTTCTCATTCAAAAAATTATTAGCTTTACTTTACTAGCACCCTTACCAAATTTCAAGAAATATATCAAAAAATCCATCCTTCAAGGATGGATTTGCTTATTCATAGCTAGCAGCAACATTTTGATAATGAGCAACTTCATCATCACTGCAACGCACAAAATGTCCAGGACGGATTTCATGCATGGTACGTTCTTTACCATCGCCCTCTTCTTTTTGTACATCATAGTCTATACGCTTACGATTTCGTTCAATTTCTGGATCAGGCACTGGAACTGCCGAAATCAAACTCTTAGTATAGTCATGCAACGGACGATCATAAACATCATCGGCTGGTCCTACTTCGAGTAACTTACCAAAGTGCATAACACCAATGCGGTCAGAAATAAATTTAACCATTGATAAGTCATGCGCAATAAATAAGTAAGTTAGCCCATGCTTTTTCTGCAATTCTATCATCAAGTTAACAACTTGCGCTTGAATCGAAACATCTAACGCCGAAATAGGTTCATCTGCAACGATAAATTTAGGTTCTACTGCCAATGCACGTGCAATTCCGATTCTTTGACGCTGCCCACCAGAAAATTCGTGAGGGAAACGACTAGCATGATTCTTATTCAAGCCAACCGTTTCAAGTAATTCTTCTACTCTCTGACGACGTTCTTCTTTTGATTTAACTAAATGGTGAATGTCCAAACCTTCCGCAATAATATCCTCTACTGTCATTCTAGGATTTAATGATGCATATGGATCTTGGAAAATCATCTGTGCATCACGCCGAAATTTCAATTTATCTTCACGTTTCTTCAGATTTTCAATGTTTTTTCCCTCAAAGATAACCTCACCAGCAGTTGGTTGATAAAGCTGTAAAATTGAACGGCCAGTCGTAGTTTTACCTGAACCTGATTCACCTACTAAACCGAAGGTTTCTCCTTTATGGATATCAAAACTCACATCATCTACAGCTTTAGTGATTGTACGTCCATTTTTGAAGTATTGCTTTAAATGCTTTACTTGCAAAATCTTTTCTTTTTCTGACATATAAATCTCCTCTCGCTGTTGCTAGTTTTGTACCTTATTTTCTTCTTGCATCAATTCAAATTTCTTCCAACGTCTTTGAATTTCAGCCGGTGGTTCTACTTTAGGTGCTCCTGGTGCAAGTAACCAAGTAGCCGCATAATGTGTATCTGATACTTTGAAAAATGGTGGTTTACGCTCAATATCAATTTTCATTGCATACTTGTTTCTTGGTGCAAACGGATCACCCTTAGGTGGATCAAGTAAATCTGGGGGTGTACCCGGAATTGATTCCAAAGTATCGCTTTCTAAAGTTGGCATTGAATTAATCAATCCCCAGGTATATGGGTGTTGCGGATTATAGAAAATATCATCTACTGTACCATATTCCATAAATTCACCAGCATACATTACTGCCACTCGATCAGCCATCCCAGCAACAACACCCAAATCGTGAGTAATAAAGATAATTGAAGTCTTAACTCTTTTTTGTAAACTCTTCATTAAATCCAAAATTTCTGCTTGAACTGTTACATCTAACGCAGTAGTTGGTTCATCTGCTAATAAAATTTCTGGCTCACAAATTAAAGCAATTGCAATCACAATTCTTTGTCGCATACCACCAGAGAATTGATGAGGGTATTCATTAATTCTCTCTTCGGCATTAGGAATACCAACAGCTTTCATCATTTCCAAAGCCTTAGCCCAAGCTTCTTTTTTTGAAACGCCTTTATGCTTAATCAAAGGTTCAGCAATTTGTTGACCAATCTTCATGGTTGGATCCAGTGAAGTCATTGGATCTTGGAAAATCATGGCAATTTCATTACCACGAATTTTTTGCCATTCTTTTTCAGAAATATCCAATAAATTTTTACCGTGAAAATTTATTTCTCCACCCATAATTTGAGCATTACGAGCAAGAAGTCCAATAATTGAACGAGTAGTAACAGATTTTCCTGAACCTGATTCACCAACAATTGCCAAGGTTTCTCCCTCATTCAAATGAAAGGAGACATCACGAATTGCCTTTACTTCACCTGCATAAGTGTGAAAATCAATTTTCAAATTTTTAACATCCAAAATTTTCTTTGGCATTTAGTTTTGCCTCCTATCTTTGTCCTTTAGGGTCAAATGCATCACGCAAGCCATCACCAAGTAAGTTAAATGCAATCATCAAGATACATAAAACAATTGCTGGATACCACATCTGATATGGTAAGAATTGGAAGTTCTTTTGGCCTTCATTCAGAAGCACACCAAGTGAGGTTTCCGGTGCAGTGATACCAATACCAATAAAACTTAGGAATGCTTCAAAGAAGATTGCACTTGGGATAGTATACATGGTTTGAATAATGATTAAACTTGATAAATTAGGAACAAGATGCTTCCATGCAATTTTCCAACCTGATTCACCTAATGACTGTGCTGCCAAAACATATTCTTCATTTTTCAAACTCAATGTTTCTGCACGAATTTGCCGGGCCATTGTCGTCCAACTTGAAATAGCAATTGCTAAAATAATTGAAGTAATACCTGGTTTTAAAACAACCAACATTAGAACCACAATAATTAAGTTAGGAACGGAAGAAATAATTTCGATAATCCGTTGCATAACGTTATCGACTCCTCCGCCTTTCCAACCAGAAATTATTCCATACATAACCCCGATCGTTAAATCAAAGAAAGCAGCTACTAAAGCAACAATTAAAGAAATTTTTGTACCATAAATAATTCTTTGACCTAATGAACGACCTAAGTAGTCAGTTCCTGCTATGAAATACTTATCCTTAGGAACATTATTTTGAGCATAGGCATCAACCCATTGGCCATTTTGCTTAATTTTACCGTTAAGACCATTAATAGCGCTCAATCCCGGAACTTTAGCAGGTAAATTAGCGTACTGCGGATGTGATTTTACCAATGTAGATTTATTAATAAATGGCGTTGAACCAAAAGCAACTACAACCATAAAAATAATAACGATTGCAGAAATTACAGCTGCTTTTCTTTGTTTGAATCTTATCCAAACATTTTGACTAAATGAAAGTGCAGGCCCAGCAATTTTTTCACTATCTTGAGCTTGTCCTTTTGGTAAAGGTTCAAAAGCATCTGGACTAAGTTTTAAATCTTTTTCATCCATATCTCTAAGCCTCACTTCCTGCTAATCTAATTCGTGGATCGATTAATCCGTAAACAATATCAGTGATTAAAAGAACAATTACTAGACCAATACAGTAGACCATTGTAATACCCATGATTGTTGGATAGTCATTAGTCAAAATTGACTTAACGAATTGTTCACCAATTCCAGGGATATTGAAAATATTTTCAATAACCATTGAACCAGTCATCAACGCTACAGCATAAGGTCCAATCAAAGTCACTAATGGAATTACTGAGTTACGCATTGCGTGCTTTCTAATAACTTCCATTCTACTTAACCCTTTTGCCTTACCTAATTCAATGTAGTCACTACTCAAAGTATCAACCATGCTAGTTCTAATAAATCGAGCCGTTTCAGCAAGCGGACCTACAGCTAAAGCAATAGTTGGCAAGATGGTTTGAGAAAATTGACCCCAACCAGCGATCGGGAACCATCCCAGTTTTAAACCAATGTAATATTGAAGAAGAACTGCTAAAACAAAGTTAGGAACAGATTTACCAATAATTGAAAAAACAGTTGCAGTAGAATCAGCCCAAGTACCTTGTTTCATGGCTGCAATCGCACCAACGATAACGCCGAGCACAACACCAAGAATCAATGCTTGAAGACCTAATTGAACTGAAGCACCGAGACGAGCACCAATTAATGATGAGACAGGTTGATTACTGTATTGGAAACTTGTTCCAAAATCACCGTGCAGCATACCGACAATATAAATCAAGTATTGTTGCCATACTGGTTTATTCAAACCATATTGTTGGTCCATGATATGTCTTTGCGTCATCGTCATCTTTGCTTCATTGGCATACGGTGATCCTGGCATCAATTTCATTAAGAAAAAGGTTACCGTTGCTACAATAAACAAAGTGAGGATCATATATAAAATACGCTTTATTAAGTATCTAGCCATATTTGCAGCTCCTTACTTTTTATTTAATCTTCACATTATTTTTTAATGTTAGTTTCTATTATAGCAAAACACAAAAAAATATCTAGTCATAATTAAAAAAATAAGATAAAATCGCATTTTCTCTTATTTTTTTAATTAATATTTATTTTTCAACATATGCATACTTAAAGTTATAATTAGCACCTGCACC
>ERZ1643247.895-NODE-895-length-31903-cov-43.827022_pt1 | contig 31903 bp, 19 predicted proteins | sample MGYA00579264_ERZ1643247 | MGnify/ENA primary metagenome ERZ1643247 (study PRJEB29033, sample SAMEA4952262) | chicken gut metagenome | biome: Broiler Chicken; feature: Gastrointestinal Tract; material: Caecum | place: Ireland | collected 2018 | study: Broiler... | reverse complement strand
TTGGTGGGCCAGCCAGGACTTGAACCCGGGACCAAGCGGTTATGAGCCGCCAGCTCTGACCAACTGAGCTACTGGCCCGTGAAAACTTTTTCATTATAGCAGATTTTTCCCCGCTTGCCAAGGGGGGCGGGCCGGTCTGCCGCTGTCTGTCCGCACGGCCCCGCGGGACCCCGCCGCGCCCGCCCGCCGGGCCGGGGCTGCTATGGGCGGCCGGCAACCCGCCCGCCGGACCACGCGGGGGCCGCTATGGGCTGCCGGCAACCCGCCCCGCCGGGCCGGGGGCTGCCCTGGGCTGCCGGGCCGCCCGGGCAAAATCCCGCCCCCGGGGCAGGGAAGTTTTGGCCCGCCGCCGCATACCCTGTGCCAAAGGGGGCGTGCGGTATGGGCTGGCGGCGTTGGGGGCGGCTGTTGGGGGCGGGGGTGCTGGGCCTGCTGGTGCTTTTGCTGCCGGCGGCGCTGCTGGGCCCCGCCGGACCGGGCGGGGCGGGGACCGGCCTGTCTGCCGGGCAGACCGCCGCCGCCGCCCCGGGCGGGCAGCCTTCCGCCGGTGAGACAGGCGGGCAGACCGCCGCCACCGCCGCCCCGGGCGGGGGGACCTCCCCCGGCGAGGGCGCAGGGGAGATCACCGCCGACCCGGCCGGGGAGGGCCAGGCCGTGGCCTTCCCGGCGGGGGAATACCGGGCGGTGTGGGTGTCCTATCTGGAATGGCAGCGGATGGACTTTTCCGACGCCGCGGCCTTCCGGGCGGACGCCGCGGCGATGCTGGACGACATCGCCGGGCTGGGGGCCAACGTGGTGCTGGCCCATGTGCGGCCCTTCGGGGATGCGCTGTACCCCAGCGAGCTCTTCCCCTGGAGCCACCTGGCCGCCGGCGTCCAGGGGCGGGACCCGGGCTTTGACCCGCTGGCCATTCTGGTGCAGGCGGCCCACGACCGGGGCCTTCAGCTGGAAGCCTGGGTCAACCCCTACCGGCTGCAGGCCGGCGGGGTACCGGAACTGAGCGGCGGCAGCCTGGCCAACCTTCACCCCGACTGGGTACGCCGGGCGGGGGACGGGCTCTACCTGGACCCGGCCGAGCCCCGGGTGCGGGCCTACATCGCCGCGGGGGTGGCCGAACTCTGCGCCGGGTACGACATCGACGGCGTCCATTTTGACGATTACTTCTACCCCACCACCGACCCGGCCTTTGACGCCGACGTCTACGCGGCCTACTGCGCCGACGCCGCCGACCCCCTGCCGCTGGCCGACTGGCGCCGGTCCAACGTGGACGCGCTGGTGGCGCTGTGCTGGCAGACCGCCCACCGGTATGGGGTGCGGTTCGGGGTGGCGCCCCAGGGCGACCCGGCCCAGAACCGGGACGCCCAGTACAGCGACGCCGCCCGCTGGCTGGCCGAGGGCGGGTATGTGGACTACCTGATGCCCCAGCTGTACTGGGGGCTGGAGTATCAGCGGGGGGCGGATACCTCCCACAGTCTGGCCGAGCTGGCCGACGCCTGGCTGGCCATGCCCCGGCGGGGGGACGTGGCGCTGTACTTCGGGTTGGGGGCCTACCGGATTGGGGCGGGGGACGGGGGCGACCGCACCGGCCCGGACAGCGAGTGGCAGCGGGGCGACGCCCTGGCCCGCCAGGCCGAAGCCCTGGCCGCGGCGGGCGGGCAGGGGGTGGGGCTGTACCGGTACGACTCGCTGTTTGCCAACGACGCATTCCCCGGTCTGGCCGCCCGGGAAGCCGATGCCCTGCGGGAGCTCTGGCGGAACTGAACTTCGCTGCGGGAGCCCCCGCGCCCCGCCCCGCCGCCAGCGCTGCATTTTCTCTTTATTGGCCTAGCGGGCGTGGCCGTGCAACTTACTTGCCGGGTTTGACTCGGCGGTTATCTCTTTGACAATTTCTCGTTATTACGTTGTTCTTTCATGACTGAAAGAACCAAAGGTCCCGCCGTTTCGATGCGGCGGCCGCCGACCAGGGGTCCGCAGGACCCCTGGACCCCCCGTGAGGGTTGGTCAGAGGCCGGGTTTTTACGCCCGTCCGCGGCGCCCCACCGTAGACGGGGCGCCGCCCTTGGTGCATCTCCATGACTTTTACGCGGGCGAGTGCCGCGCCGGCCCACCCTTGACGGGCCGGCGCACAGCGTGCATCTCCATGGCCTTTACGTTTGCGGCGACGCGGACCCTGCGGGCAACCCCGCACCCCGCCGCGCCGCGAACGCTGTCAAAATTGGCTAGCGGGCTTCCCGGCACCCCGTACCCCGCAGGAAACCCCGCACCCTCCCGTGCCGCAAACGCTGCTTTTTTCTTTATTGGCCCTAGCGGGGTTTCCGGCACTGCCCACCCTGCGGGCAACCCCGCGCCCCGCCCCGCCGCGCACGCTGCCAAAATTGGCCTGACGGGCCTGCCGGCATCTCTCACTTCGCGGGCAACTCCGTGCCCCGCCGCGCGGGCAACCCCGCGCCCCGCCGCCCCGCCTTGACAAACCCCCGCCCCAGCGTGTACAATAAGGGAAACCAATGATAAAAGGGGTGACTGTTTTATGAAGCACATCCAGACTCTGAACACCCGCGATATGGCCAAGAGCCTGCGCAACGGCGGCTGCGGCGAATGCCAGACTTCCTGCCAGAGCGCCTGCAAGACCAGCTGCGGCATCGCCAACCAGCCCTGCGAAAAGAAGTAATCGCTTTTTCTCGCACCTGTCATGCCGGGACCACCCTTGCGCAAGGGTCGTTCCGGTATTTCTATGTCCTTCGTCCCGTCACAGGGCCCTGCGCCCGGTTCCGAGGTTTTTGCTATGATCCATCAATACAAACTCAACGGCTACAACATCGTGGTGGATGTGTACAGCGGCAGCGTCCACGCGGTGGACGAGCTGGCCTACGACGCCATCGCCCTGGTGGACGCCGGCACCCCCCGCGCCGAGATCCCCGGGAAGCTGCTGGCCAAATACCGCCACAACCCCGAGGTCACCGAAGCCGAGATCGCCGACTGCCTGGCCGACATCGACGAGCTCATCGCCGACGGCCGCCTTTTCGCCCCCGATGTCTACGAGCCCTACGCCTTCGACTTCAAAAACCGCTCCACCGTGGTCAAGGCCCTCTGCCTGCATGTGGCCCACACCTGCAACCTCAACTGCGAATACTGCTTCGCGGCCCAGGGCAAGTTCCACGGCGAAGCCGGCCTGATGAGCTTCGAGACCGGCAAGCGGGCGCTGGACTTCCTGATCGAGCATTCCGGCACCCGCCGCAACCTGGAAGTGGACTTCTTCGGCGGCGAACCGCTGATGAACTTCGAAGTCTGCAAGCAGCTGGTGGCCTACGCCCGCTCCATCGAAAAGCAGCACGGCAAGAACTTCCGCTTCACCCTGACCACCAACGGCATCGGCATCACCGACGAAGTCATCGACTGGGCCAACCGGGAATGCCACAACGTGGTCCTTTCGCTGGACGGCCGCAAGCAGGTCAACGACCGCTTCCGCAAGGACCTGGCCGGCAACGGCAGCTATGACCGCATCGTCCCCAAATTCCAGAAGCTGGTCAAGGCCCGGGGCGGCAAGGGGTACTATATGCGGGGCACCTTCACCCACCACAACACCGACTTTACCAACGACCTGTTCCACATGGCCGACGACCTGGGCTTCACCGAACTGTCGATGGAGCCGGTGGTCACCGACCCCGCCAGCCCCGAAGCCCTCACCGAAGCGGACCTGCCCAAGCTGTTCGACCAGTACGAGCTGCTGGCCAAGGACATGCTCCGCCGGGAAAAGGCCGGCCGGCCCATCACCTTCTACCACTACATCCTCGACCTGGAGCACGGCCCCTGCATCTACAAGCGGATCGCCGGCTGCGGTTCGGGCACCGAGTACATGGCCGTGACCCCCTGGGGCGACCTGTACCCCTGCCACCAGTTCGTGGGCGACCCGGACTACAAGCTGGGCAACGTCTGGGACGGGGTGACCAACACCGCTTTGCGGGACGAGTTCAAGCTCTGCAACGTCTACGCCCGGCCGGACTGCAAGGACTGCTGGGCCCGGCTGTACTGCGCCGGCGGCTGCGCCGCCAACGCGCTGCACGCCACCGGGGACATCCACGGCGTCTACGACTACGGCTGCCGGATCTTCCGCAAGCGGATCGAATGCGCGCTGATGCTCAAGGTGGCCGAAAGCCTTGACCCCGACCTGGCCGCCGCCCGCCCCGCCCCCGCCGCCTCCGACTGTGACGACTGCGGCGAGGACGCCGGCTGCGCCGACTGCGGCGAAAGGGCCTGACCGCCCGGCCCCGGCTTTCCCCGGGTTGCCCCGCGCCGGCCAGAGAGTCGAAGAAGTTCAAAATCCGTCGCTGTCGGCGGACATCTCCGGCCTAAGAGCCGGGCCTTGCCGGCGGCGCGGCATTGTGCTATGATGGGCGTAATGTCAAAACCCGATCCCGGGGGCGCCCGCCCCCGCCATCCCACCGCCCGGCCCGGCCGGGCAAGGAGGCATCCCCATGTACAAACAGGAAAAACGTGACCCGGCCCTGCTCGGCAAAACCCGCACCTGGCTCACCGTCAGCGCCGGCGCGGCGGCGCTGGCCTCGCTGGCGCTGCCCTGGTACCCGCTCAGCTGCTGGCTGTTCGCCGCCGCCCTGGCCCTGCTGGGGGTCGGCGCCTTCCTGGCCCGCCGCCAGGACCCGGACCTGAACCGGGGCTGGAAGTTCGCCATCGCGGCCATCCTGGCCCACGGGGCCAGCCCGGCGGTGGTGGCCTGGCAGGACGGCGCACTGCGGCTGCTGGCGGTGCTGGTGGATGTGGTGCTGCTCTACCTGTCGGTCACGCTGGCGGTCACCGGGCTGGTCCGGGGCGGCGGGGCCGGCGGCCAGCCCCCCCGCCCGGTGGTGATCTTTGAGTACACCGCCGGCGCCTACGCCCTGCTGCAGCTGGCGGCCGACGCCTTCCCCCAGTTTGCCACCCCGGCCACCGTGATCTCGATGTGTGCGCTCTGTTTCGGCTTTGTGCAGATGGTGCGCTACCTGATCAAAGAAAAACCTGCGGGAAAAACCGCGGGCTGAGCGTCTTCCCCTTTCCTTTCCCGGCGGGGTGTGGTATACTGTACCCTGTTCGCATCGACGTACTGACAACGAAAGGAACCCATCCATGAAAGGTAACAATCCCAGTGTGCTGCGCCTGATCCTGCGGGTGCTGCAGGGCGTGCTGATCGGCGTGGGGGCGGTGCTGCCCGGCATTTCGGGCGGCGTGCTCTGCGTGGTGTTCGGCATCTACAAGCCCGTGATGGAACTTCTCAGCGACCCGTTCCACAAATTCAAGACCCACGTCCCCAAACTGCTGCCGGTCATTGTGGGCGGCGGCATCGGCTTCCTGGGCGTGGCCAAGATCCTGGCCTTCTTCCTGGAAACCTACCCCGACCCGTCGGTCTGCCTGTTCATCGGGCTCATCACCGGCATGCTGCCCTCCCTCTTCCGGGAAGCCGGCGAAAAAGGCCGCCCCAAGGCCAGCTGGGCCGCGCTGGTCATCGCCTTTGCGGCGATCCTGGCGCTGCTGCTCTCGCTGAATCTGTTCAGCGTCACCATCGCCCCCAACTTCGGGTGGTACCTGTTCTGCGGGTTCTGCCTGGCCCTCAGCGTCATCGCCCCGGGCATGAGCTTCTCCACCCTGCTGATGCCGCTGGGCCTGTACACCCCCTTTGTGGACGGCCTGGGCAGCCTCGATTTCTCGGTGCTGATCCCGGCGGGCATCGGCGCGGTCATCACGGTCATCGCGCTGGCCAAGGCGGTGGACGCCCTGTTTGACCATTTCTACCCGCTGGCCTTCCACGCCATCATCGGCATCGTCATTGCCGCCACCATCATGATCATCCCCTTCGGCACCTTCGCGGTCACCCCGGTGGCGGCGGTGGTCAATGTGGTCTGCATCCTGGTGGGCATCGCCGCCGCCCTGGCGCTGGACCGCTTCAACCAGAGCATCCCCGTCTCGGAGGACTGATCCCCCCGCCGGCGTGACATCCGCAAACCAAAGCGCCCTTCCCCCGGCGGGGGAAGGGCGTTTGCCGTTTATGTGCGCAGGAAATTCTGCGGCGGGTCAGTCCATGTTCTGGATGATCCGGTAGGCGGTCTCCGCCAGTTCGCTGGTGTAGGTCACCTCGTAGTAGGCGTCGGCGGCCGGGTAAAACAGGAAGTTGTACCCCTTCATCTCTTCCAGGGTGATGTCCTCCTTGCTTTCCACCACCAGGGTCTTGTCCAGGTGGCCGTCGGTGGCGTCGGTCAGCATGGTGCGGGCGGCGTCGTCGCTCATCTGTTCGGTGTCGTACTCCACCTGGCCGTCGGTACCCCTGCCGGTCACCCGGGTCATGGTCCGGTCGCTGGGCAGGTCATAGGCGTACTTGGCCACCATGATCTGGTAGCGCTCGTCCCCGGTGTTGCTCAGATTGTATTGGATATACTTGCCGTCGGGGTCCGCCTGTTCGGTCACGGTGAACCCGTTGGGCATGTAGCCGAAGTCCACCGGCGTCACGGTGGCGGGGGCGTTCTCGGCCCCCTGCACCGCCACCCGGAAACTGTTGTAGGCGGTGCGCTGCAGCCCCAGCTGGGGCCACAGCGCCGCCGCGCCGGTGGTCAGCAGCGCCGCGCAGGCCACCGCGGCCACCGCGACCCGCAGCGGTCTGCGCCGGGGCCGGCGCAGGCCGGCGGCCGCCACTTCGGCGGCGTTCTGCCGGGCGCAGGCGGTTGTCAGTAAGGTGTCAAAATCCTGTGTCATCGTCCAATCCCTCCTGTTGCAAGATCTGTTTCAGCCGGTTTCGGGCCCGGTGGGCCCGCTGGCGCACCGCCCCTTCGCTGATGCCCAGCACCGCGGCGCACTCGGCGGCCGAAAGGCCCTGGACATACTGCAGCATCAGCACGTCGTGGTCGGCGGCCGGCAGCGCCTGCAGGCCCCGGCGCAGCGCCGCCACCGCGTCCGCCTGTTCGGCCTGCTCGGCCGGGCCGGGGGCGGGGTCGGGCAGGGTGGCCCAGCCCTCTTCCGGCAGGGTCAGTTCCCGGGCGGCGGGGGCGGCCCGGCGCAGGTTGCGGGCGGCGTTGCGCACCGTCACCAGCAGCAGCCCCCGCAGCCGGTCGGCGTCGTCGGTCCGGATGCGCTCCCGCACGCCGGGGGCGTTCAGCCGCAGCCAGGCTTCCTGCACGGCGTCCTGGGCCAGGGCGGCGTCGCCGCCCAGCACCGCCGCCGCCACCGCGCACAGCTGGTCGTAGTGGCGGTGGTAGGCGGCTTCCAGCGCCCGAAGGTGCAGGTCGCGGTAAAACAGCGGCATGGCTTGGCTCTCCTTCCCGGCCCACGGGCATCGCCCTGTGAGGTCCCTCATCTACTGTACACGAAAACCGCCGGTTTCGTGACAGGTTTTGTACAAAATTTCCGGCCGGCCGCCTGCACGGACGGAAAGGGGCCCGGCGGCCAAGTTCCGGCAAAGGGTGGTGGGCCCGGCTGGCGTTTTGCCCCCGGGGTGTGGTATAATAGCTGCATACGCTGCACAAGGGGCAACAGCCGCGCACGGCAATTGCCTAACGCGTCTGTTTCCCCTTGTGTATCCCCTTCGACAAAATTTCAAGCAAAACCGCGCACTCGGAGCAAAGCTCCTCGCACACAATTTTGCTTGAAATTTCCCTGGTGGTGTCGCCGTCGTCGGCGCATGTCCGCCGACGGCGACGGTTTTAGATTTTTTCGACAGTTTGTAATGGCCGCATACGCGGCCCGCCGCTGGCGGCCGCCCTCGCCGGGGTGTTTTTCCGCCCGGCGCCGGCGCAACAAAGGAGACTTTTATGAAACGACGTTCCCCCCGCCGCCTGGCCGTGGTGCTGGCGGCGCTGCTGGCACTGCTGGCGGTGGTGCTGGCGGCCGCCTGGCAGCTGACCCCCCGCCCGGCCCGCACCCTGACGCTGCAGGTCACCTCGGCCCGGGGCAGTTCCATCCCGGTCACCCTGACCCTGCCCGGCCGCACCGGCGGCGGGGTGCCGCTGGTGATCTGCTGCCACGGCTTTACCGGCAACCGGGGGCTGGACGGCCACTATGACCCCCTGGCCCAGCGGCTGGCCGAGGCGGGCATCGCCACGGCGGCGCTGGATTTTGCCGGCAACGGCGAAAGCACCGAGCCCTTCACCGCCTACACGCTGGACAGCATGACCGCCGACCTGGCCGCCGTGCGGGCGGCCCTGACCGCCGACTACCCGGTGGACGCCGAGCGCGTCGGGCTGCTGGGCCACAGCATGGGCGGGCGGCTGGTGGCGCTGAACCTGGACGAGACCGTCGCCGCGGCCGCGCTGTGGAGCCCCGCGGCCGCCCCGGGGCTGGACGGGCTGGAGTTCCTGAACCACGACGCCGCCGGGCGGGAGGAGCTGCGCGCCGCCGCCGAGAGCGCCGGCACCGTGGACCTGCCCCAGTGGGGGGTCACGATCAGCCTGGATTTTATCACCCAGATGGCGGACAGCGACCCCTGGGCGGCGTTGACCGGCTACCAGGGCCCGCTGCTGGTGGCCTTTGCGGCGGGGGACGTGGAGCTGCTCAGCCAGGGCACCATCGACGGCACCCGGGCCGCCGCCGACGCCCGCGGCGCCGACTGGCTGGACCTGTACGGCCAGTACGAGGACGCCACCCACAATTATACCGGCCTGACCGCCGAGAACGACGCCGCAGTCCGGGAGAGGATCGAGACACAGACGGCGGAATTCTTCATCGAAGCGCTGGGGTGATTCATCCGGGCCTGCGGCCCGCCCCTGCTTTATCCCCGGGCCTTGCGGCCCGTCCATGCCCCCGCTCTGCGGGGGCTTTTTTGCGGCCTGCGGCCGCACCCCGCCCGCCGGCGCCGCCTTCTTTGCGGGAACCCCCGCACCCTGCCGCGCTGCCCACGCTGCCAAAATTGGCTAGCGGGCCTGCCGGCACCCCGCACGTTGTGGAAAACCCCGCACCCCTCCCGCGCCGCTCACGCTGTTTTTTTCTTTATTGGCCCTAGCGGGCGTGGCCGTGCAACTTACTTACCGGGTTTGACTCGGCGGTTATCTCTTTGACAACTTCTCGATGCTATGTTGTTCTTTCATGACTGTGTGGAGGTAAGGCAAGGCCCCAGCCCTTTTGCATTGGCCGCCTGAACGGCGGCCGGAAACAGAGGAACGGGCTCGCTTGCGCTCCGCCCGTCGGCGCATCGCTGCGCGATTTCGCGGCATAGCCGCTCAAGCGCCTCGCCCCGCCGTTTCGATGCGGCGGCCGCCGACCAGGGGTCCGCAGGACCCCTGGACCCCCCGCAAGATTGCCTTGCGGGGCATTTTTTTACCAGCATCCGCGCCGGCCCACCCTTGACGGGCCGGCGCACGAGGTGGGTCTCCACATCGGTACGCACAGGCTGAAAGGCAGGGGGCATTTCTATTGCCTTTTAACCGTTAGCCGGTGGCCTTGGTTCATCTCCTCGCCGCACAGCCTGCCATTTATGAGAAACTTTCCCTTTCCTCTGTAGGGGAGGATCATTGATCCTCCCGCAACGTAAATAATACCTCAGCGTTGCATGAAAGAAGCAACGTAAAGGTAGGGGAGATGTACCTCGCTGCCACCCCGCCCAACAAACTGATAACCACACCGAAAATTATTAAAATTATTGACAGATCTGCCCTTAAAATAGAATAATTACTCAGATATATCCCGAATCATGTCAGGAAAAGAGTGCAAAACTATAACTTTTTCGCATCCTTTCGCTGTTCGGGGCGAAGGGACGCAAGGGCAGGGAAAATTTCCAGATGAAACCGCTGCTTTGGGCCAAACGAGGCATCGCGGCGCTGCTCTGTTTCGGTGTGCTGCTGTCCGCGCCTGGTGCGGCGCTGGCCGGCACGGCCGCCGAAGGTTCGGCGCTGCCTGAATCCACACCCCCGGCATCCGCCGAGGGTGACTTTGTCATGCCCGAAACCACCCCCGCCCCCACCGAGACCCCCGCCGCATCCCCTGACCTGACCGCCACCCCGGCGCCCACCGAATCCCCGGCGCCGACCTCCGCGCCCACGCCAACGCCGACCCCCACGCCCACGCCCACGCCGACCCCCACGCCCACCGCGACCCCGACCCCCACCGAGACCCCGGCCCCCGCCGCCACCCCCGACCCGGCCGAAGACATGCTGGCCGGCGAGGTGCTGACCTTTGTGGACCTGCAGTGGAAAACCGACCCCCTGGCCGGGGTGGAAGCGGTGTTCACCACCGCCGCCGGCGACCGGGAACCCCTGACCATGTCGGGCGGTGAGCGCGGGCTGTACACCGTCACGGTGCCGGCGGGCGGCTGCGAACAGGTGGCCTTCTACCCGGCCGGCGGGGCGGACGCCGCCGACCCGCTGGGCGGCGTCTGGCAGCTGGACGGCTCCGCCGCGCCCGGCGCCGAGGCCGTCACCTTCAGCGCCGGCAGCCTGTCGGCCTTCTACTATGACAGCGGCGACAACCCCAGCTACTGGGGCCCCGCCCCCGACTATGACCCCGCCGTCTACTCCATCTCCCTGCTGGCCGCCGGTCTCGACACCCGCGCCGCCGGCGAACCCCAGCCCGACGAACAGGTCTATTTCGTGGACCTGCACGGCCTGAAAGGGGATGACCCCGACCCCATCGTGACGGTGGAGGCCCAGTTCATCCAGCTCCCCCACGATGCCGCCGACAGCGATAACTGGAAAAACCAATACCTGCCCCGCACCATGTACGAGGTGCGCGACGGCGTCTATGTGACCGCCTTCCCGGATGAAATCGACGATCGAGATGATGACGGCAAATTTCTCTACCAGGAGATCGCCTTTGACCTGACCCGCCAAAGCGGCGCGTCGGATAAATTCAACCGGCACTACAACTTCCGCGGGCAGCAGAGCTCGGGGGACATCCCCAACACCTGGGGCACGCCCGGCTGGTTCAGCTACGAATCCGGCCGGATGGACGCCTACTACTACAACACCAGTGTGGAGGATTCCTACTGGAACGCCCACCCCTCCAACGCCGACGAGGGCATCCAGAACCAGCTGCTCTATTTTGACACCAAGGACTACGGCGACACCCCGGAGCAGACCATCGCCGACCTTTACCTGCGCTGGGACGGAATGCCCACCGAATACCGGGGCTACAAATACGTCTCCGAAAAGGGCTTTCTCATCAACACCGAGACGCAGACCGAAGGCATTTTCTATTTCCAGATGCCCGCCGACCAGGAGGGCCTCACCGAAAACACCGTCTTTACCCTGACGTATGAGATCACCGCCGGCGCCCACACCGGCACCCACACCTTCCTGTTCACCTTTGTGCCCCGCAGCGGGTGCAACGCCATCAAAATGGACTATCTGTGGGAGGATGTGGGCGAAGTCTGGGCCACCTACCAGGCCGATACGCCTGACGCGACCACCCGCAGCGTCTACTTCAACAACGCCGTCACCGCCTTCGGCAAGGTGCAGGTGGTGTTTGGGAAGAAGCTGGCGGATGGCACCATTGACTGGATGAACGGAGCAGAGGCGGAGGCGGCGAACTGGTCAAAAGATCATGTGGCGGAAGCCTCGGATTATGCAGGCTGGGGCAACGGCTGGCTGAACATGAGCCAGATGGAAGGCAACCAGATTGACGTACACACGATCCCGGCCAATGTATGGGGCTTTACGGACGTCCCAGCCGAGTACACCCATGTGATGTTCCGCGGGGCATTGGATGCCGACGCCAGCGATGCAGAAGGTAGTAATTTCTGGTTTTCGCCGTGGCTGGAAATCAACGCGACCTATACCAACCCCTGTTTCTTTGCCTACCGGTATCTGGATGCAAACACGGCAGGAAGTGCCGCCAAAGAGGATGTTCAACTTGGTAACCGCAGTTACCTGTATGGCCAGTGGGGCTCGGCGCTGGAAATCTACAGCCTGGGGGACGGCAGCGCCGAGGTGCTCGAGGGGGATTTTTCCACCCAGGACAATACCTACTATGCCACCGCCACCCTCTACGACTACTATTCCCTGTGGGAGCAGTCGGGGAAGTCCATTAAGGAGGCTCCGGGCGGTTATGATTACAACAAACAGGGCGTGCTGCTGAACATTGGCATCAGCAAATATTTCGAGCAATTTGGCAACGACACGACGGGTACGTCCACCCGTACACCGCTCTATTTCGGCGCAGGAAACATGAGAAATACAGATGTGTCAGGTGACTGGTCCTGGCATAGCTACCTGACGAACAGCTTCAGACAGTTCAACACCCTGTACGAAATGAACGGCCGACTGTACAACAACACGGACCACGCCAACGTGTGGGTGGCCGATGACGGTTCCCGCCGCGGTCTGGTGGATGCAACCTTGACCAACGACGCCCTGACCCAGAACGGCCACGCGGCCCCCTATTTCAGCGAGACCTTCCTGCGGGGCGACAACGCCCTGGACATCACGCTGGGCAGCGTCTACAGCAACATCCGCTTTCCCTTCACTCAAAACGAGAACGGGTACTGGGAATACGACAGCAGCACGGAAGGCCGCACCCTCAAACAGGACCCCGACGGGACCTATTACATGGATAAGACGGGTGCGTTTTATCTGAACCATGGCAGCGAGAAAAAGCCTGTAATCACTGCCGCCTATATGCCATTCAGTGAAGCCATAGAGGGTAAAGGCGATACGGAAAAGAATCCTGTACGCAAAGAACAACTCAACTACATGTTCGGCCAGCGCCTTGATCTGACCTTTACCGTGCCCGAGGGCGGCCAGGTCAACATGGCGGCCCCCGGGAAAGATGAAAAAATGGAGGACGTGACCTTCGAATTCCAGGGGGACGACGACTGCTGGATCTTCATTGACGGGCAGTTGGTGCTGGATATGGGCGGCATCCATGACGCCGTGCGCGGCACCATCAATTTCGCCACCAATACATGGAGCCTTTACCGGGACCTGGATAACAATGGCGGTGTGCCGGATACCGGTTCGCTTCTTACAGGCACCGCGGGCAAACTCCCCAGCTCCGGCACCTTCATCTTCAACAACCAGGACTCCACCTCCACCCACACCCTCACAATGTTTTATATGGAGCGCGGTCTCAACGCCTCCAACCTCAAACTCACCTTCAACTTCCCCCAGCAGAACACCCTGCGGGTGACCAAGGAGGTGGATACCTCCGGCGTCGACAAACTCTTTGCCGACGCGATGGAAAACCTCGGCAGCTTCGAGATCGAACTGCAGACCATGGCCACCTCGGGCAGCCCGCTGGATGTGAAAGACTCCGCCGGCTATGTCCAGACCAAAAGCCTGCCCCTCTACACCCCCACCGACGGGACCGGCGGGACCTTCAAACCGCCCAAACAGGAGGGCGGCTCCGCCGAAGTCAAGACTGATGATGACAGCACAAGCTACCTGCACGTCACCCAGCCCATCGGCTGGGAGAACGACCCGCCCAACGCGACTCCCGACAACCCTGGCCCCTGGCTGACCCTCCACCCGCCAAACGGTGACACCTTCATCAACCTGAGCCCAACAAGCGGCGAGAAATACGCTTTCCTGGAACTGGAACTCTACAACGCCACCCAGAACAACCGCGGCGGCGACCTGTACATCCAGATGGAGGACCAGGACGGCACCACCGTCACCGGCACCGCCCGCACCCTCGGCTATATGAAGGAAGCCAACCTCTTCCTGCCCAACGCCCGGTCGCTGGTGCGCATCTCGCTGGATGCCCTGGTCGGCAATACAAACGGCTTTGACCTCTCCCAAGTCGCCGCCGTGCGCATCGCCCTGAAAAACGGCACCGGCGACGGCGAAAACAAGGGACACTACCGCCTGTACAGCGCCAAGTTCGGCACCGAATGGAACGTCCAGCTGTCCACCGGCTTCTCGGTGGGGGACGACCAGATCTCCGACTACGGCTCGCTGAGTCTGGACGGCCAAAGCGGCACCTACAGAGGCACCTACCGGCCCGCCAACGGCGCCTGGTACACCCGCCAGACCCGGGACGAGGGCGGCAGCGTCAGCGAAAGCGTGGCCAGCGTTGTGCAGGGCGGGCAGTTCAGCCTGGCCGACGACCAGACCGCCGTCTTTACCGACAAATTCCGGGTAGGCAGTTACATCCGCCTGCAGGAGATTGTGGACCCGAAACTTTTCAAAACCACCTGGTCCATCCGGGAAAACGGCGAGCCGGTCAGCTACAACTCGCTGCTGCCCGACCGCCCCGACGTGGAAAAGGTCACGAACCCCCCCGATTGGGGCTTCACCCGCGGCGAGACCCCGCTGGAAAACCAGGCGGGCACCGCGCCGGATGACGGCCGGACCGAAGTGGTGGATTCGGGCACTTTCGACAAAGGCGAAGACGGCTTCGTCTACCGCAGCTACCTTTACCCCGACAACAACGAGAACCTCCCCATTGACCTGGAAGTGGTCTTCCACAACACCATGCGCACCGGCAGCTTTACCATCGTCAAGCGGCTGGATAAGAGCATGGGGGTCCCCCAGGACAACGGCACGACCCGCTGGCCGGTGGGCACCTACACCTTCGATGTGTATTACACGAACATCGCCGGCCGCGCACTGGAACAGTACCTGCCCGCCCAGACGAGTGTGGAAGGGGTGGGCGACCACTACGTCCATCAGGTGGTGACAATCACCACCGATGAAAACGGCCAGGGCAAATACCCGATCACAGGGGTGCCGGCCGGCACCGAGTACATCATCCGGGAGCGCCCCTCCAACGGCGCCACGCTGGTGGGGTTGGAAGCGGAGAATGCCGATGGCGCCGTGCAGGGGGTGAAGGAAGGCGGCGGCGAAGACGCCTACTCCAACGCCTACATCCAATACACGACCACCGAGGTCACCGCAGAAAACCCGGAACCCACCTACACCTTCACAAACGAAAACGAGCCCTTCATCATGGAGGTGCAGAAGGAATGGGTGGGGGAGCCGCCCACCGGTGTGACTGAAATCAAAATCCAGGTCATGCGCCGGCAAGCCGGCAGCGACGAGGAATGGACGAATGTGACCAAAGACTTCTTCGGGGAACCATCGGGGTATATCACGCTGACGCCGCCCAAGGACGGCGGAAGCGTATGGACTGCGGAATCCAAGGCGCAAATGCCCATCTACCCCACCTACGGTGAGGGTGGCGAGAACAAAACCATCCTCTACGAATACAAAATCGTCGAGGAGGAGGTGGGGCAGGGCTTCCTGGCCGGCTACCGGGTGGAATACACCGAGGAGAAAGGCGATTCCGCCGAAGGCGAGACCCGGGTCATCACCTACAAAGCCATCAACAGCCCCACCGGCCTGACGCTGCAAAAGACCTGGCTGGACAACGCGAACCGGGATGAGACCCGCCCCACCGCGGTGCAGGTGAAGCTGCAGCGCTCGTCCGACTACGATCCGACCGACCCCAATCAAGAGGGGGTCAACTGGGTGACCATCGACGAAAAAGGCGATCCGGACACGAACGCCACCATCACCCTGGAAAGCCCCACCTGGAGCCACACGCTGGAAGGTCTGCCGGCCTCGGATAGCAATAACAACAACAAACCCTATTACTACCGCCTGCAGGAAGTGCAGGTCTGGGACCAGGTCAACAACAGCTGGGTCGATCTGGCCAGCCAGGACCAGTACGAACCCCAGTACAGCGAGCCGGTCACGCTGGATCAGGCTGCGACCATCACGGTGCAAAACGCACTGCGAACGGTGGAGCTCAAGATCATCAAGAAGGACGCGACAAACAGCAACCTGCTGCAGGGCGCTATATTCAAACTGGAGCGCCTCAAGCAGCTAAACGGCGAGTGGGTCGTGGATACCGACTGGCGGCCCAACGCCGACGACGGCCCCGACGCCAACGAGTATTACCTGACCGAGACCACGGGCGCAAACGGCGAACTGAGTTTCACAACCCTGAGCCCCGGCACATACCGCCTGACCGAGACGAAAGCCCCGGGAGGCTATGCGGCGTCCCTCACCCCGGTGGATGTGACGCTGGGGGCCGACGACCTGGGGCGGATCGTGACCATCGAGATCACCAACAGCAAACCCCAGACCTTCACCTTTACCAAGGTGGCCGCCGAGGACAACAACAAAACGCTGCAGGGGGCCAAGTTCGCGCTGTACCCGCTGGTTTGCGGCGACAAGAACCACGCCCACACCGACCTGCTGGACCCCGACGACCCCGGCGCCTGCTGGGGCGAGGGGATACCCGCCGAGAGCGATGAAAACGGCAAGGTGGTGTTCCCGAACCTGCCGGCCGGCCTCTACCGGCTGGTGGAGACCCGGGCCCCCGACGGCTACGCGCTGCCCACCGGCCAGTGGCAGGTGGAACTGAAAGCGGACGGCACGGCGAAGATCGATGCCATCGGCAACCCGCCGGCCTTCAGCGAAATGACTGACGGCAGCTACCGCCTGTTCAACCGCAAGCCCATGGCGATGCCCGGTTCGGGCGGGCGGGGCGTGCCGCGGGCCGCGGCGCTGGGCACCGCCCTGATGGGCGCGGGCCTGTTGACCGCCGGCGCCCAGCTGCGCCGCCGCAAACGCAGGAAAAACCACCCCGCCCGACCCGACCCGTGACCCGGCGCCGGGGGGCAGCCCGCCGCCCCGGCGGCCGACAAAACAGGACCAACAAGGCAAGCGAAAAAAACGAGAAAGGAAGCAGATCATGAAACAGAAACTGAAAGCCCTGGCCTCCCTGTGCCTGGCTCTCGCCCTGACCCTCTGCCTCACCCTGCCCGCCTGGGCGGCGGGGGGTGGTGGTCTGACGGAGAACAGCACGGGCACTGTGACCATCACAGGGCTGGCTGAAAATACTGACGTTACCGTCACCGCGTATAAAATTGTGTCTGTAAACTGGCACAACAATGGGGACACCCCTTTGTATGAAGCGCCGGAAGACCCGACGTACAAGTGGGATACTTCTGTCGCAGAATGGCTGGAACAGGGTAGTAGCAATTATTCTGCGTACAAAGATGCGAGCGGAAACGTCACCGATGCTTTTGAAGACATGAACGCAGTTAATGCAACAGACTTCTACACGGATTTGGCGAAAGAGATTAAGAAACAGGAGTCCACGCTTGCGAACCTCGAAGATAAGGAACTACAAATTACTGGTAGTGATGGGGCCTACACAGCTTCGGGCAAACTTGCCATGGGCGGATACCTTGTTTTGGTTGATGGCGGCACAAAAATCTACAGCCCGGTTTTCCTGACGGTAATGCCGACTTATAACGACGAGACAAGTAGCTGGGAAATGCCTGATGAAACGGACCCTGCGACAGCAGCCGTCAAGCAGCAGGAACTCACGTTTGAGAAGAAAATTGTCAAAACAACGGCGGATTCTGGAGAAACCTTGCTCGACAAAGATACTGTCGCCATCAATGATTTGGTTACTTTCCGTTTAACGGCTGGTGTGCCAAAGTATCTGGAGAATGCGGCAGTCAAGACCTTCAAAATCAGTGATAATCTTCCGGAGGGTATGACGCTGAGAGACAATCCCGACTTTACGGTAAAGGGGTATACCGACGGGGATGGCACCGGTGTAGCACTTAGCAAAGGCACTGCCTATACGGTTGCCACGCCGCCGGATATGAACATGGACTTTACGCTGAATTTCACATACGATCAGATTAAAACCTACAGCAAGATCACGGTCGAATACACCGTTACAATGAACGAGAACACGGTCGTGTTTGAAGGTGGAGATAAGCCTAACGGCACAGAAAACAGTGCGGTTCTCACCTATGTGAAAGATCAGCTTACCGGAACAACAGCGAACCTGGAAGATACGGCGATTGTTTACAGCTACGGCATCCAAGTGACCAAAAAAGGTGAGAGCAGCGAGGAGGGCCAAGACGAACCTTTGACCGGTGCTGTGTTTACCTTAAAAAAAGATGGTACTGATACAACAGCCATTTCGTTCGTAAAGGCTGATGATGGCTCCTACCGTGTCGCCGATTCCACAGACACAGACACAGAAAAAACAACGGAACTGACAGTCGGTACGAGCGATCCAATGAAAGGCATTCTCAAGTTGTCCGGTCTGGATGTGGGAGAATACCTGTTGACCGAGGTCCAGGCCCCTGCCGGCTACAACAAACTTTCCGCGCCCATCTCTATTATCATTCAAGACGAAGATGACGGTGTGGGTACCCCAAATGCAGGCCCCAATGGCAAACCGGAGTATACCTCCACAGATCAAGAGGGCCTTAGCAAGGAAGTGGAAGCCGCTGACGGCTATGTTCCCGTCACCGTTACCAACACCCAAGGCTTCACCCTCCCCACCACCGGCGGTATGGGCACCGTGCTGTTCACGGCGGGCGGCGTGGTGCTGATGGGCGCCGGTCTGGTGCTGCTGGTGGTGTTCCTGCGCCGCCGCCGCGCCAAGTAAACCGCCCGGACCCCGTATAAACCTGCTTCCCGGGTGTGTCTGAAAAATCCCCGGCATCTTCGATTCGCCAGCCACACCCTGACCTTGCTTTGTTTTCAATCGCACAAACCGCACAAACCGCACAAGCCGCAAAAGGCCGGGGCCGCCGCCCCGGCCCTTTGCCGTGAAAGGACTCTGCCCCCATGCGTTCCCGCTCCATCGCGCCCTTTGCCGCCGCCCTGCTGCTCTTTGTGGGGGGCGCCGCGGTCTTCTGCTACCCGGCCGTCAGCAGTATGCTGGCCGAGCGCAACCAGGCCCGCGTCGTCCAGACCTACGAACAGACCGTCCAGGCCGAAAGCGAAGCCGACCTGGCCGCCCAGTGGGCCCTGGCCGAAGAATACAACGAAAACCTCGCCGGCGACCCCGTCCACGACCCCTTTGTGCCCGGCAGCGGCTACGCCCTGCCCGACAATTACCTGGAAGTGCTCAACCTGGACGGGGTGATGGGCCGCCTGACCATCCCCAAAATCGACCTGGACCTGCCCATCTACCACGGCACCGACGAAGCCACCCTGCAAAAAGGGGTCGGCCATATCGAGTCCACCTCGCTGCCCATCGGCGGGGAATACCGGCATGCGGTGCTCACCGGGCACCGGGGCCTGCCCAGCGCCGAGCTGTTCACCCGGCTGGACGAACTGGACATCGGGGACGAGTTTTACATCCATGTACTGGACAAGACCCTGGCCTACCAGGTGGACCGCATCCTGACCGTGGAACCCGACGAACTGGAAAGCCTGGTGGCCGAGCCCGGCTGTGATTATGTCACGCTGGTGACCTGCACCCCCTACGGCGTCAACACCCATCGGCTGCTGGTGCGGGGCAGCCGGGTGCCCTACACCCCCGGGCAGGAGCAAGCCGCCGCGCCCTCCGCCGCGCTGCCCGGCGGGCGCACCACCGCCCGTTATTTTGTCCTGGGCGTGGCCGCCGGTCTGCTGGCGCTGCTGGCGGCGCTGCTGCTTGTGTGGGGCGTGCGCCGCATCCGGGCCCTGCGCCGCATCCGGGCCCTGCGCCGGGCCGACCCCGCCGCACCCGCCGCCCGCCCGACCAAGGCCGCGGGTTCTGCCAAGGCCGCCCGCCCCGCCCGAAACGCCGGACCCCGGCGCTCCGCCGGCGACCCTGCCGGGCGCTCTGCTTCCCCCGCCGGTTCGGCCGACACGGCCGAGCCGTCTGCCGGGCCGGACCGCCCCGCCGGCCGCTCTGCCGCCGACCCCGCCCGACCTGAAAGGAAACGCCATGAATAACCGGACTTCCCGCCTGCTGCCGGTGCTGGCGGTGCTGCTGCTGGCCGCCGGTGCGGCGGTGCTGCTGTACCCCCGCTTTACCGCCTGGCAGTACCGCCGCGGCGTGGAGCGCCGGCACGAGACCTTCTCCCAGGCCACCCCCGGCGACCCGCTGCTGGAACAGCTCTACCAGGAGCTTGTGCGCCGCAACGAGGAACTGTACGCCACCCGCCAGTCGGAACTCACCGACCCGTTTTCCTACGAGCAGCCGGCGGTCTCGCTGGAGGACTACGGCCTGGAGGATGGGGTCATCGGCTTTCTGCAGATCCCGGCGCTGGACCTGGAACTGCCCATCCTGATGGGCGCCAACGAGCAGAATCTGGAAAAGGGCGCCGCCCACCTGACCCAGACCTCCTACCCGGTGGGCGGGCCCAACACCAACTGTGTGCTGGCGGCCCACCGGGGGTACTACCGGGCCCCGATGCTGCGGGAGGTGGAGCGGCTGCAGATCGGTGACGCCGTGCGGGTGGAAAATTTCCGCGAAACGCTGGAGTATCGGGTGGTCGAGACCCGCATCATCCAGCCCGACGACGTGCAGGCCCTGCTGATCCAGGACGGCCGCGACCTGCTGACCCTGGTCACCTGCCACCCGCTGGGCAGCAATGCCCAACGATATGTGGTGTACTGCGAAAGAACGGGGGACTGATCCCACGGGCCCCTTTTCTCTGTGCGGCGCACGATGCTTTTCTCTTTATTGGCCCTGGCGGGCCTGCCGGGGGCGCTTACTTTGCGGGAAATCCCGCGCCCTACCCCGCCGCGCAGGCCCTTGCCCCGCTGCCCGCGCTGCGGGCAACCCCGCGCCCTGCCCCGCTGCTCACGCTGCCAAAATTGGCCTAGCGGGCCTGCCGGCACCTCTTGCCCCGCGGGAATCCTCGCACCCTGCCCCGCCGCGCACGTTGTTTTTTCTTTATTGGCCTAGCGGGCGTGGCCTTGTTGCTTAGTTACCGGGTTTGGCTTTGCGGCCATCTTTTTAACAACTTCTCGAATTATCGTTGTTCTTTCGTGACCGAAAGAACCAAAGGTCCCGCCGTTTCGATGCGGCGGCCGCCGACCAGGGGTCCGCAGGACCCCTGGACCCCCCGTGAGATTTAGTCGGCGGCTAAATATCTACGCCCTGCTGCGCCGGCCCACCCTTGACGGGCCGGCGCCCAGCGTGCATTTCCATAGCTTTTATGTTTGCGGCCGGGGCGCAAAGTTTGTCTCCATATCCCTTACCCGGTTCCCCGTTCCCAACGCAAAAGCGACCCCCAGAGCAGCATTTTGCTTTGAGGGTCGCTTTTGGTCTTTTGATGTGGCGGATATTTTGCCCGCAGCCGGCTGCAGGCCCTGCCGCAGCCCCCCGGCGGGGTCAGCCCAGATCAACCCCCGCTTCCCGGGGCAGCGCCCAGCGGGCGGCGCAGTCGGCCAGGGTCTGTTCCAGCCCGCGCACAAAGTAGAAGGTATCCCCGTTCAGCTCGGTGGGCTCGATCAGCTCGGCCCGCACCGGGGTGATGGGGTTCTGCTGCACCATCCGCACCGCCTGGATGTGGGGCAGGTCGGCCTGCACCCCGCACACCGGCGGCCGGCCGGTGCGCAGGGCCTCCAGCGCGTCCAGCAGTTTCTGCATGTAGATGCCCGGCTCCACCTGGTCGTAGTCAAAGGGGGTGCCGTCGGCCATCCGGCCGTGGAAGACCGGCTCCTCCTTGTCGTAGGTGACGGTGGCGTTCTCGAACTCCAGCACCCCCCGCGGCCCCCAGAACTCGGTGCGGATCGGGTGGGCGGTGTAGTACAGGATCGGCACCCCGCCCTCGGTGTGGAAGCGCAGCGCCGCGGTGTCGTAGTTTTCGATCTCGGGGTTGGCCCGGTACAGCTCGGCCTGCAGGTCCCGCAGCCCGCAGGCGGCGGGCATCGAATCCCCCAGCAGGAAGGTCAGCAGCTGGAAGTGGTGGGCGCAGGCGTTGGTGAAGGGGCTGTCGAACACCTCCCGCCCTTCGGCGGTGATGTGCCCGGCCCAGTTGTTGCGGCGGTAATACCGCATCCCCCGCCGGAACCCGTGGTACACCGCAAACCGCACCGGCTTGCCGAACCGCCCGGCCAGGATGTCCTGCTTGAAGGCCAGCACGTCCCGCCGGTAGTCCAGCTGATACCCCACCGACAGGAACCGCCCCGCCCGGCGGGCGGCCTGGTCCATGGCGGCGGCCTCGGCTTCGGTCAGGCAGAGGGGCTTTTCACACAGCACGTTGGCCCCGTGGGCCAGGCAGTTCAGCACCATCCGGGTGTGGAAATGCACCGGCGATACCAGAATCGCCAGGTCGGCGCTGTCCCGGGCAAAAAAGCTGTCCAGGTCCGGGTAGACCGGGATGCCCCGCTCTTTCAGCACCGGGAACCGGTCGGCCACGGTGGGGTCGATGTCGCACACCCCGGCAAGCCGGGCCCCCAGGTCGTTTTCGGTCAGGGCTTCCAGATACAGGTGGCCGTAGCCGCCCACCCCCACCAGCACCACGCGGGCAGGTTCATGTTTCATTGTCGCATACCTCCTCTTCACGCCGGGCGCGCCAGACCCGCTCGAACCACAGGTCCCGGTCGGGGATGGGCCGGGCCGGGCGCCGCCGGCTCACGCCGCCGCGTGTCTCGATCACGCCGGGCTCGCCCGGCTCGTTTTCCAGCAGCATCGCGCTGAGCACCTGCCGCTGGGTCACCATCATGTCCCGCAGCCGCAGCCGGCGTTCCCGGTCCACGGCTTCCTTCGGCCCGGATACCGGGGCGGCAGGGTCGAAGGGCAGGGCGGCCGCTTCCAGCGCATCCAGCCGGCCCAGCAGGGCGCGGATGCCCCCTTCATCCCGCAGGAAGGCCGCATGGCGGGTCATGGCCTGCTGCAGTTCGGCCAGGGTCGCCCCGGGGTCGCCGGCCGGCAGCCGCAGCGCCGGCAGGGCGGGCAGCCGGGCGGGCAGCGGCCGGCGGCTGCGCAGGATCTGCTGCACCGCCCGCAGCGAGCCCACCTGGGTGCTGTTCAGCGCGGTGCCCCCCGGTCGCCGGGCCCCGAAGGTGCCCGCCGCCTCGCCGCAGACATACAGCCCCGGCAGGTCGGTCTGCCAGTGGCTGTCCACCCCGACGCCCCCGTTGTGGTGCTGGGCGCAGACCCGCACCTCCAGCATCCGGGCGGCCAGGTCGATGCCATGGCTGCGGTACAGCCCGATGGCCGGCGCGTTGATGGCCGCCAGCCGCTGCAGCGGGGTGGCGCCGTCCAGCGCGCCGCAGGCTTCCAGGTAGGTCCGGGCTTCGCCGCAAAGGGCGGCGGGGTCGTAGCCGGCGGGGTTGCGGCGGTAGTCCATGTACACCCGGCGGCCCCGGTCGGTCTCGGCTTTGACCAGGATGTCCACCCGGGAGGACCCCTGCGCCCGGGCCGGGTCAAAGGGCCACTGGTAGCCCTTCAGGAAGGTCATGTCGGCGGCTGCGGCGGGGCCCAGGGCTTCGGCCAGGAACTCCCGCTCCACCCCGGCCTGGTCCACCGAGACATACCGGGGAATGGCCTGCTGGTAGCTGCCCGACACATTCCACCGGAACCCCACCGACGCCAGCCCGTACTGCCAGCAGTGGAGGTTGGCGCCCCGGCAGCCGGCCGCAAAGGCCATGCCGCTCATGCCGAACTGGCTGGCCGGGTAGACCCGGTCGGCGTAGATGCCCGCCGGCCCGCCGGTGGCCAGGATCAGGTTGGCGCAGCGCACCGCGAACACCTCGCCGCTGCGCCGGTCCAGGCAGAGCAGCCCGGCCAGGCCGGCGTCGTCCCGCAGGATCTCAAAGGCCAGGGTGTGGTCCAGCACCGGCACCCCCCGGGCGCGGACGCTTTTTTCCAGCGCCTCGGTCATATAGCGGCTGGTCAGCGGCCCGGCCGAGGTGGCCCGGCGGCGGGTGTCGTGGTCGGTCTGGTAGCCCACATACTCCCCCGCTTCGTTGTCGGGGAAGGGCACCCCCAGCCCCACCAGCTTGAAGAAGGCCCGGGCCGAGCCGGCGGCTTCGCACAGGGCGATGTCGCCGTCCACATCCGGCCCGGCCAGGGTGCGGGCCATCTCGCCCACGCTGTCCCCGTCGTCGCCGGCCAGCGAGAGCTTGTAGTAGGTCTGTTTGTCGCTGCCGGTATTGCGGGAGGTGCCGCAGTTCATCCCCTCGGTGATGAGCAGCACCTCCTGCCCCAGCGCGGCCAGCCAGTCGGCGGCGTTGAGCCCGGCGCAGCCGGACCCCACCACCAGGTTGGGGCAGACAAGTTCCCGCATCTCACAACCTCCTCAGCGCAAAGCCGCCGTCGGCGTTGAGCACCTGCCCGGCCGAGTAGTCCAGCAGCCCCGAGCAGCAGGCCAGCACCATGTCGGCCACGTCCTGAGGCTGGCCGAAGCGGGGCACCGGCAGCAGCCCGTCGTCGATCATCTTCTGGTATTTTTCATGCACGACGCTGGTCATGTCGGTGGCGATGATGCCCGGGCGCACCTCAAACACCGGGATGCCCTCGCCGGCCAGCCGCTGGGCGAACAGCTGGGTGACCATCGACACCCCGGCCTTGCTGATGCAGTATTCCCCCCGGTTGACGCTGCCCGCATAGGCGGACAGGCTGCCGATGTTGACGATGCGGGGGTGGTAGTCGGGCAGGGTGTCCCGGCCGGCCAGCATCGCCCGGGCGGCCAGCTGGCACAGGAACATCGTGCCTTTCAGGTTGATGCCGATGACCCGGTCGAAGCTCTCCTCCTCCATGTCCAGCAGGTCCCGGCGTTCCAGCGGGGCCACGCCGGCGTTGTTCACCAGCACGTCCAGCCGGCCGTACCGGCCGAGCACATCCTCGACCAGTGCCCGGCGGGAATCGCTGTCCCCGATGTTGACCGGGTGGTACCAGGCCCCTTCGGGCAGGCCGGCGGGGGCGGCGGCGCCGGTGCCGCAGTATACAACGGTGTAGCCCCGGGCGGCCAGCGTGTCGGCAATGGCGCGCCCGATGCCCCGGGTGGACCCGGTCACGATGGCGGTTTTCATGGTATGCCTCCTAGAAAGAAGTCTGTAAGTGTGAGGCCGCCCGAACGCTCAGGCGGCCGTGCGCGGCTGTTGCCCTTTGTGCAGCGTGTCGGGTTTCTCGACACGCTCAGGCCCGGCGCAGCTTGACCCGCAGGCTCAGCACCTGGAAGGGCCGCAGCCGCAGCGGGGCGGCGGGGTCCAGCGGGGCGCCGGCGGGTTCTTCCATCAGGTCGCAGGGGACCAGCGCCTCCACCGGCAGGTCGGTGCGCAGCCGGCAGACCGTGTCGGCCTTCTTGCTCTCATACAGCCGGATCACCAGGTCGCCGCTGCCGTCGTCGGCGGGCTTGAGGGTGTCCACCACCACGTTGGGGGCGTCGGCGGCAAAGGCGCTGAAGGCGGCCAGCCGGCCGGGTTCGGCCAGCAGCGGATCGTTGAAGGCTGCCGCCTGGCTGACCACCGGCGCCTCGGCAAAGGAACCGGCCCAGGCGGTGAAGCCGTAGCGGAAACTCTGCTCGCCCTGGTCGCTGGCCATCTCGGGGGAGGCCGCGGCCCGCAGCAGGGTCAGCTCGATGCTGTTGCCCTCCACCCCAACGCCGTACTTGCAGTCGTTGAGCACCGCGGCGCCCCGGCCGTTGTCGCACAGGGCGGTGTAGCGGTGGTTGCACACCTCGAACCGCTGCTGGTCATAGCCGCGGCTGCGGTGGGTGGGCCGGGGCACATAGCCGAACTGGATCTCGTGGAAAGCCTCCTCGGCCCGCACATCCACCGGGAACTCCACCTTCAGCAGCCGGTGCAGCTCGTGCCAGTCCAGGGTGGTGGCAAACTCCACCACCGGGCTGTCGGCCCGCAGGGTGATGGTCTGGCGCACCGCCGACCGGCCGATCCGCCCGGTCCAGCACACCGACGCCGAAAGCCCGGCGGCCCGGGTCACCGCAAAGGTCTCGCCCTGCAGTTCCTCGGCGGGCTGGTCCCGGTAGTTGCTGTCAATGTCCCAGGCGTCGAACTTGCGGGGCACGTCCTTGTACATCCGCAGGGTGTTCATCGGGCGGCCGGCGGTCAGTTCCCGGCCGTCCAGGGTGTAGCACAGCAGCCGGCCCAGCCGGTCCAGCCGCACCGTCACCCGGCTGTTGCGCAGCACCGCGCCGGTCCCGTCGGCCTCGGCAAAGGCGGCGGGGGCGGCGGCGGGCAGCTCGGCGGGCAGCAGGGTCACCGCGCCCAGCGCCGGCACCCGCACCTTCGCTTCGCCGCCGCACACCGGCACCGCTTCGCCCTCCGGCGTGACGGCGCCGGCGGCAAAGGCTTCGGGCAGGGTCAGCACCTCGGTGCGCTCAAAGCTCTCGCCGTTGAACAGGGTCAGGCCCTCGCCCTCCTCCAGCAAGGCGCGGCGGGTGTCGGCGGCCAGGGCGCCGGCCTTGCGCTGCAGCTCGGCGTGGGCGGCGTTGGCCTCCTTGTAGACCCGGGCAATGCAGGACCCGGGCAGGATGTCATGGAACTGGTTGAGCAGCAGCGTCTTCCACAGCCCTTCGGCGGCCTTGGCGTCGTAGGGGCGGCCGCGCAGGGCGGCCAGGGCGCCCCACAGTTCCAGGTGGTGCAGGGCGTACTCGCTGCGGCGGTTGTTCTTTTTGATGGCCGCCTGGGTGGTGTAGGTGCCCCGGTGGGCGTTGAAGTAGAGCTCGCCGTCCCAGGTGTTGGCCGGGCCGCCCTTTTTGTCCAGCGCCTCAAAAAAGTCCACGGGGTTTTCCATCCGCACCCGGGGCGCACCCTCCAGGTCCTGCTCCCGCAGGGCGAACTCGATGTCGTCCCGGCAGGGACCGCCGCCCCCGTCCCCGTAGCCGAAGGGGATCAGGAAATCTTCCAGATGGCGCTTCTGCACCCGGTCCCGCCAGACCCCGCACAGCTCGGCCGGGTCGGTGCGGTAGGTGTAGCTGGTGGGCAGGAAGGAGGTCACCTCGCTGCCGTCCATCCCTTTCCAGGTGAAGTAATGGTAGGGGAAGGGGTCGCCCTCGTTGTAGCTCCAGAAGATCTTCTGGGTCACCAGGTAGCGCACCCCGCACTGGCCCAGCAGCTGGGGCAGCGCGGCCGAGTAGCCGAAGGTGTCGGGCAGCCAGAGCATCCGGCTGTCCACCCCCAGCTCCTGCCGGTAGAACCGCTTGCCGAAGACCAGCTGCCGCACCAGCGATTCGCCGGAGGGGATGTTGGTGTCCGGTTCCACATACATGGCCCCCTCGGCGATCCACCGCCCGGCCTTGATGGCGGTGCGGATCCGCTCGTACAGTTCGGGGTAATGGTCGCGGCACATCTCGTAGGCGGCGGGCTGGCTCTGCAGGAACCGGTAGTCCGGGTACTGGTCCAGCAGCCGCAGCTGGGCCGCAAAGGTGCGGGCGGTCTTGCGGTGGGTCTCCTGCATCGGCCACAGCCAGGCCAGGTCCAGGTGGGCGTTGCCGATGGCCGACATCCGGGGCGCGGTGCTGCCGTTGCGGCATTCCAGCAGCGGGCGCAGCGCCGCCCGGGCGGCCCGGTAACTCTCGTCCCGGGCTTCGGGGGGCTGCTCAAAGTCCACGATGCGGGTGTAGGTCTCCAGCCCGTCGGCGATCTCGGCGGCCCGCAGCGAATCTTCGGGCAGCTGGTCCATCAGCTGGGCCAGGGTGGTCACGTCCAGCCAGAGCTGGTAGGCGTCCTCGTTCCATACGCCGTAGCTGCTGGCGCCCATCCGGGTGCGGCGGCCCTCCACCGTCGGGTCGCCCAGCGTGCCGGGCAGCACCGGGCCGGTGGCGCAGGCCCCCACGTCGGGGTAGTAGTGGCCGGCGTACACCTCAAACAGCAGGTCGAACCGGTCGCCGGGCTGGCCGCAGCGGGTCAGGATGTTGTCGCACACCGCGTGGTGGGGCACCGTCACCCAGCCGGCCCGGCGGGTGCCGAAGGCCCGGCCGTTCACAAACAGCGTCGCCTCGCCCCCCAGTTCCAGCTGCATCACGATGGTGCGGCCCCGGGCCTCTTCGGGCAGGCACACCCGGCCGCGGCACCACATGTATTCCCAGGTATGGCCCCAGGGGGTGCCCGCCTCCACCGGGCGGAACGCCCCGCCGGCGGCCTCGTCGGGGGTCAGGTGGTCCATCGTCGTGAATCCTTCCAGCCGGATCGGCCCCAGCGGACGGTAAAAGTCCTGGGCCAACACCCGCTGCCAATGCGCCAGCCTGTCTTTGTATTCCGAATGCAGCAAGGCCATCGCAGTTCCCTCCTTGAAATTGCGCACAAGGCGCGTGTTTGTTCGGGCGGGGCGGGCGCCGGCGCCGCTCGGGCCCCGGCGCGGGCCGCCCTGCGCCCCCTATCGTTAGGGTGTATCTGATAAATCAAAAGTGCTGGAAAATTCGCTAAAAAGCGGCGAATACAAGGCGCGAGACCGCAGGAATACTTGATGTATTCCAAGGTTGAGCAACGCAGTAGACGCTGCTTTTTAGTAGAATTAGACAGTGCTGGGGATTTTTCAGATACACCCTAAGCATAGCGAAGCCGGCGGAAATACGCAAGACACAAATCCGTAGAATTTGACTAAAATACCGACATTGCACAGGGAACTTTTGTCTCAGCCGCCCAAAACCGCCCCCGCCGCCCCCCGGCCGGCCGCCCCGCAGGCCGAAAAAACGACCCGGAAAGGGGCACTTGACCCATCTTGTCGGAAAAATGGCAGAAGAAACCGGAAATCTGGATTGACGAACCGGTGGGGGCGTCGGTCATACTTAATAAGATAGAGAGTCCGTTACCCGGCCGGCGGGCGCGGGATTGCAGGCGGCGGCGGGAAGGGTTACAATAAAGATTCACCCCCGACGGCGGGGGCAAAATAACCGGGACGCCCGGGAAGGAAGGCCCCACGATGGAACGACTGACCGAACTGCTGCGCAACCTGCGGGTGCGCACCAAGTTTTTGCTGATCCTGCTGCTGGCCACCGCCCTGGTCAGCGCCGCGGCGCTGGGCGCGGTGCATATCCCGATGAAAGCCTACGACGACCGGCTCTACCAGAGCAGCGCCCAGACCATCGCGCTGTTTGCCGAGCAGATCCAGAGCGAGCTGCAGGACTTTGAGGCGATCAGCTACCGCATCCTGGCCGACAACACGCTGCAGAAAAACCTTTCGATCATGAAAAGCACCTCCCCCGGCACGGTGGCCTGGGTCAGCGCCCAGACCGAGGTGGCCAACCGGGTGGCCTATTTCGGGCTGTGGTTTTCCAACACCGTCAGCTTCCGCCTCAAGACCGAGGGCGGGCGCAGCTACGGGCAGTTTTTCCGCTCGGCGGTCAATGACGACGAGCTCACCACCGACCGCATCGAGCTGGCCGAAAGCCTGGACGGCCGGCTGACCTGGGTGGTGGCCGACGGGCAGGAACCCCAGCTGTTCCTGCTGCGGGGCATCCGGGAGATGCAGGGCCCCACGCTGGACACCCTGGCCACCATGCTCATCGAGGTGGATTTCCCCGCCCTGGTGGAGCAGTACCGGGGCGCCATGACCCGGCTGGGCTCGCCGCTGCAGTGCGCGATCTACCGGGACGGGGTCTGCCTGTACGCCAGCAACGAGGCGGTCAGCGCATTGCACCCCGGCGCCAACGGCTATACCCGCATGAAGCTGGACGGCCAGGACATGCTCTGCGTGCGGTACACCGGCACCGACGGCATGCAGTACGTCACGCTGGTGGACTACGGGTCCATCAGCCGGCGGGTGTTTGCGGCGGTGTGCATCACGGCGCTGGTCATTCTGGCGGCCACGGTGCTGGCCATGGTGGTCAGCGGCTGGCTGATGACCAACGTGCTCAACCACCTGCAGGTGCTGCTGGAAAAGTTCAACGACTTTGCGGCCACCGGCCGCCCGGTGTCGGTGACCGACCTGCGCTACCAGAAACGGCTGGACGAGATCGGCAGCCTGCACCGCCGGTTTGACTGGATGACCCGGGAATGGGACCGGATGACCCGCGAGCGGGAGGAACAGCAGCGGCTTTTGCAGGAAAAGCAGATCCAGCAGCTGCGGGCCCAGATCCGCCCGCATTTCCTGTACAACACGCTGGAGTCCATCTACTGCCTGGCCCAGAACGCCGGGGACGAGCGGATCGCCACCATGACCGACGCGCTGGGCAAGCTGCTGCGGGCGTCCCTGAACGACAAGCGGGACATCGTCACGGTGGCCGAGGACCTGCAGATCACCCGGGAATACCTGCGCATCCAGCTGATCCGCTACGGCGACCGGCTGCAGGTGGAGTATGGGGTGGAGGACCAGGTCATGGACTGCCGCATCCCGGCCATGACCATCCAGCCGCTGGTGGAAAACGCGATCCACCACGCCGCCGAACACATGCTGGACACCTGCACCATCCGCATCACCGGCCGGGTGGAACCGGACGGCGTTGACCTGGTGGTGGAGGACAACGGCCCCGGCCTGGACGAAGACATCCTTGCCAAGCTGGAATCCGGCGCCGTCAAGCCGGAAGGGCTGGGCATCGGGATGCGCAACATCCACCGGCGGGTGCAGTACGCCTTTTCGGAGGAATACGGCCTGCGGGTCCGCTGCGGGGACGGCCGCACCCGCATCATCGTACACCTGCCGGACACCCGCCCCGGGCGCTGACCCGGCCCGAACCTTACACCCACAAGCCCCGCCCCCGGCCCTGCCGCCGGACGGGCCAGACAGGAGGCTTTCCATGTACAAACTGTTGCTGGTAGACGACGAACCGATCATCCGGGAAGGGCTGGAACAGATGATCGACTGGGAAAAACTGGACCTGAAGCTGACCGCCTCCTGTGCCAACGCCATCACGGCGCTGGACAGCATGATGGACGACATGCCGGACATCCTGCTCACCGACATCCGGCTGCCGGGCATGAGCGGGCTGGAACTGGTCAGCCGGGCGGTGGCCCTGCACCCGATGCTGCAGACCATCGTGCTGTCCGGGTACGATACCTTCCAGTACGCCCAGCAGGCGCTGAAGTACGGCGTGATTGAATACCTGCTCAAACCCTGCAACCAGCAGGAACTGGAAAACGCCCTGGCCCGGGCCTGCCTGGCCATCGACCGGCAGCGGAAAAAGGTGCTGTACCTGTACGACGAGCGCCGCCGGCGGATCAAAAGCCTGGTGGACAGCCTTGCCGCCCTGCGGGACGGCGACCTGGACGCCGCCCAGATCGAAAAGCAGGTCCATGAGCTGGCCAAAACCGTCGAGGACCCCAGCATCCTGCAGGAAACGCTGATCTCGGTGGTGACCAGCAGCATGGGCGCCGGCCAGACCGAGTGGGGCATGAACATCATCACCGACGCGCTGCGCAGCCAGGGGTCGCTGGAACAGCTGGTGGCCCGCAGCCTGATCCGGCTGCGCAAGGAGGGCGCCGCGCCCCGGGGCAACGACTTTGTGCAGCAGATGACCAGCTATGTGAACACCCACTACGCCGACGAGGCGCTGTCGCTGCAGTACATTGCCGACAAGGTGGTGTATATGAACGCCGACTACATCGGCCGGGAGTTCACCCGGGCGGTGGGGCAGAAGTTCAGCACCTACCTGCTGGGGGTGCGGATGGAGCACGCCAAGATGCTCATGCGCAGCGACCCTTCGCTGCACAGTTACGAGATCGCGGAAAAGGTGGGCCTTGGCAAAAATCCCCATTATTTCAGCCAGCTTTTCCGCAAATATACCGGCCTGACCCCCAAGGAGTTCCGCAAGCAGCAACAAGAAGGGGAAGGTTGATTTTTCGCCCCCGGCCCCCATCCGGGGGCTTTTTGCGGCCTGCGGCCGCACCCCCGCCCGCCGGCGCCGCTTTCTTTGCGGCCATCTTTTTAACAACTTCTCGTTGCATCGTTGTTCTTTCATGACTGAAAGAACCAAAGGTCCCGCCGTTTCGATGCGGCGGCCGCCGACCAGGGGTCCGCAGGACCCCTGGACCCCCCGCAAGATTGCGTTGCGGGGCCATCTTTATGCGCCCAATCCGTGCCGGCCCACCCTTGACGGGCCGGCGCACGACGTGCGTCTCCATATCCCTTAAGCTGGCGGCTCCGCGGGCAACCCCGAACCCTGCCGCGCTGCGAACGCTGCCAAAATTGGCCTAGCGGGCTTTCCGGCGCTGCCCAGCCTGCGGGACACCCCGCGCCCCGCCCCGCCGCCAGCGCTGCATTTTCTCTTTATTGGCCCTAGCGGAGTTTGTCTTGTAGGTTAGTTGCCGGATTTGACTTTGCGGCCATCTTTTTGCCAACATCTCGTTGCTATGTTGTTCTTTCATGACTGAAAGAACCAAAGGTCCCGCCGTTT
>ERZ1643247.894-NODE-894-length-31947-cov-13.238586_pt1 | contig 31947 bp, 28 predicted proteins | sample MGYA00579264_ERZ1643247 | MGnify/ENA primary metagenome ERZ1643247 (study PRJEB29033, sample SAMEA4952262) | chicken gut metagenome | biome: Broiler Chicken; feature: Gastrointestinal Tract; material: Caecum | place: Ireland | collected 2018 | study: Broiler... | reverse complement strand
AGTAACGGCATTTTTCAGGCTGTCGGAAAAGTCTTTGGACTTTTTCGACAGCCTGTTGGGCGCGCCTGACGGCGCGCCCATATTTTCAGCTCTCTTTCGCCGACAGGGCCTCGTCCTCCCTCCGGCTCTCCTCCAAAACCCGGCGGGCCAGCTCCACGTCCTGGCGGTAGCGCTCCAGGGACTGGGGGCTGTCCTGGGCGGGCGAGGCCGGCCGGGCGGCGAGGGGCGCTCTCCCCTGCTGCTCCCGGCGGCGGGTGCGCAGCTCCTGCTGAGTGAGCCACTTCTGAGTGTCCCGCAGCACCCCGGCCGCCAGAAAGCGGCAGGCCACCGAGGCCTGCTGGGACATCTGGGGGTACAGGTCCAGGACCTCCTCGATGCCCACGGAGGTGTCCTGCCACACCCGGTCCGCATAGGAGCACAGGGCGGACAGCAGCCACCCGCGCTGGTCCGGCGGCAGGCTCTCCACCGCCAGAATATTGTCAAAATAAAAAACGAACCCTCGTTTTCGATTGCTCAAAGCTTTCGCCTCCTTCTACCCTCCTGGAAAAGGGGGCGTTTTGTGGCACGTTCCCGTACAACTAGGGCTCCGTTATAGTAACAGTAACAGTTACAGTCACAGTTACAGTTACAGTTACAGTTACATGTTAATGTCATTGTTATTGTCATTGTCACTGTTACAGTAATAGTGCCGCGCCCGGGGCGGCGGAGAGAGCGGAGAAAGAGAAATTTTTCTGCGTCCGCTTCCGCCCCAACCCCCAGGCCGGAACAGCCCGGCCAATTTTCCATGAAAAACCCGCTTTCTCCATTTGACAACCCTCCCACATAGACTATAATATAGGGTGAGGAAAGACCCGACCGCCTGCTTCGGTTCTGGGAAAGGAGGCCATGGAAATGAACCTGGAATTGAGTCAAAAGCAATTTCGCCGTCTGCTTGACCTGGTGTACATCGGAAACTGGATCTTGAATTCCACCCGGGGCGATCAGCGCTTTACGGATTATGACGAGGTGGAGAGCCTTCTGTTCGGGAGGGCCGCGCTGGAGGGCATGCCCTCCCTGGCGGAGCTGTATCAGGGGGAGATCGTCCCCTCCCGCGCCTTTGTGGAGGGCGGAATCCACGAGGCCATTATGGAATATGAGAACAATGTGTTCTTTGACATCCTGGCGGAGGATCTGGCCCGCCGGGATATGGACGATGCTCCCATCGACGAGAGCAACTACGACGAACTGACCAGCCGCATCGACGCCTACATCGCTGAATTTGAACAGCACGGCACCGACAATATCCTGGTGGATCTGGATACGCCGTAAGCAAGAGAAAAACAGCCGCCTTTGGGCGGCTGTTTTTTTGCATCAAACACTGACAAGTAAATTTACTTTCTAGATATTGTCTCAAAGAGTTTTTTCAGCGACTTGGAGAAGGGCGGGCGGCAGACGCCGCACTCGGTGACGATGCCGGAGATCAGGGTGTGGTCGGTGACGTCGAAAGCGGGGTTATAGCACTTCACCCCCGCCGGAGCCATGGGTTCCCGGTACCACAGGGAGCGGATCTCCTCCCCGTCGCGCTCCTCGATTGGGATGTTGGCCCCGTCGGGGCAGGTCCAGTCGATGGTGGAGGTGGGGCCCAGCACATAGAAGGGGACGCCGTAGTGCCTGGCCAGAATGGCCACTCCGCTGGTGCCGATCTTGTTGGCCGCGTCCCCGTTGGCGGCCACCCGGTCGCAGCCCACAAAGCAGGCCTGAATGGAGCCGTTTTTCATCACCATGGAGGCCATATTGTCACAGATGAGGGTCACATCCACCCCCGCCTGCTGCAGCTCCCAGGCGGTGAGGCGGGCCCCCTGGAGGAGGGGCCGGGTCTCGTCGGCAAACACTTTCAGGGGGATTCCCCGCTCGCGTCCCAGAAGGATAGGGCCCAGGGCGGTGCCGTATTTGGAGGTGGCAAGGGGTCCCGCATTACAGTGGGTCAGCACTCCGTCCCCCGGCTTCAGGAGGGCCAGGCCGTGCTCCGCGATTTTTTGGCACATCTCCTCGTCCTCCCGGCGGATGGCCCGGGCCTCCTCCCCCAGGGCGGAGACGATGTCCTCGGCCGGCGCACCGGCCATCCGGGCGGCCCGTCGGGTGAGCCGTCCCACCGCCCAGGCCAGGTTTACCGCTGTGGGCCGGGAGCTGACAAGCACTTTTCCCTGTCGGTTCAATTCATCCAAAAAGGCGGGGCCGGATAATCCCTGCTCCATGAGCTGCCGGGCCAGCACGTACAGGCAGTACCCGGCGAAGATGCCGATGGCGGGGGCGCCCCGCACCCGCAGGGACTGGATGGCCTCCACCATGTCCGGAAGCCGGGTCACTGTGCGGTACTCCACCCGGTTGGGGAGCTGGCTCTGGTCCAGCAGGACCACGCTCCGGTCCCCCTCCCCCAGGCGGACGTTGAGGATCTCCTGTTCTGCCATGTCAGTCCTCCTTCCCTGGCTCCCGGCGGCCGGCGAGGCGCTCATACCGGCCGGACAGGTCCAGCAGCCCCTGGGTCTGCTCCCGGGTGAGCTCCACGCCCCCGCCCAGCAGCTGGACCCAGGCGTAAATTTTGGCGGTCTGCTCCACCGTCTCCATGCGGTCGAAGGCCTCCCACAGGTCCCGCCCCCAGGCCAGAGCCCCGTGGTTGGCCAGGAGCACCGCGCTGTGATGGGCCGCAAAGGGGCGGATGCTCTCGGGCACCTCCTGGGTGGAGGGCATGGCGAAGGGGGCCACCGGCACCTCCCCCAGGCCGCTCACCGTCTCGGTGAGGTAGGGCTCCCTCAGGGGCGTGCGCCGGATGGAGAAGGCGGTGGCCATGGGGGGATGGGCGTGGACCACCGCCCCGGCGTCGGGCCGCTCTTTATAGACCAGCAGGTGCATGGCCGTCTCGGAGGACGGGTAGCGCTCCCCGGAGCGCACCCGGCCCTCCAGATCGCACACCACCAGCATGTCCGGCTCCAGGCGGCCCTTGCTCACCCCGGAGGGGGTGATGAGGATGCGGTCCTCCCCCAGGCGGAGGGACAGGTTTCCGTCGTGGCCCACCACATAGCCCCGCTGATAGAGGAGCTGTGCCGCACGGCACAGCTCCTCCCGCAGTACAAGTTCTGTATGGTCCATATCCTTTACACGAAGATCTCGCTGGGGGCCCGGCGGCCGGCGTACTGATCCTCCAGCTCGTGCTGGTGGTACAGGTAGCCCTCGTGGTCGAAGTACTTGGCTCCCGTGGGGCACTTCTTCACGCAGGCGCAGCACTTGATGCACTTGCCCGCCACGTTGGACACGTCGGCGGGGTCGATGGAGCCCATGGGGCACAGCCGGGCGCACAGCCCGCACTTCACGCACTTGTCCGGGTCGGTGACCGGCTTGGCCTTCAAAAAGTCCTTGATGGGCTCCCCGTGGCGGTCCCGGGGGGTGTAGTAGGGGCGGATGGGGTCGCAGCCGGTAACGGAGACCGCCTGGGCGGGAATCTCTGTCAAGGCTTTCACCTTTTCAGCCGCTTTCTCCCCCAGCTGGGCCACCAGGGCCATGTCCTCCCCGTCGGGGCGGCCCGCGCCCAGGACCTTGGAGAAGGAGTGCTCCCCCACGAAGGCCCCGGCGGCCACGGGCATGAAGCCGTTGTCCCGCATCAGGTTGCGCAGCTCGATAAGGCCGTCGTCGTAGTTCCGGTTGCCGTACAGCACCACGGGCACCCCCAGGGTGCCGTTCCCCTTGATGTGGTCCCGCACATAGGGCATCAGCAGGTTGGGCACCCGCCCGGCGTACACCGGGGTGCCCAGCACTACCAGGTCCTCCGGGCCGAAGGACAGGTCCTTCTCCCGGGCCTGGGGCAGGTTGAAGCAGTAAGTATCGTACCCGGCTCCCAGCCGCTCCGCCAAATCCTTGGCCAGGGTGGTGGCCACCTTCTCGGTGGTGCCGGTGCCGCTGAAATAGACGGCCCAGACCGTTTTGATGTTCATAAAAACTTCCTCCTCACATATATCTCGTCCGCCTGCGGCGGGGTGCGCTCAGTCCGGAATGGTGCAGGAAATCAGCTTGGTGTCCGCCACATACTCCGGCTTGAAGGCGGCCATCTGCTTCATGTGCGGGGTCTCCAGGTGGGCCTTCTGGGCCGGGGCTCCGGTCCACTTCTCGATGAGCAGCAGGGTGCCGTCCTCCTCCTCGGGCAGGTAGTAGGAGTAGCCCAGACAGCCCTCCTCCCCCCGGATGGCGTCCAGAATGCCGCTCTCCCGGATTTTGCGGACAAAGGCATCCCGCTGTCCCGGGCGCATGGTGTAGGTCACCTGTATCAAAAGCATGAGCAAAACCCTCTTTCGTCAATTTTCCCCCCGGGTCCTCCGGAAGGTGAGATACCCCTCTAAGATCAGGGAGGCGGCCACCGCGTCCACCGTCTTTTTCCGCTTTTTGGCGTTCTTCCCCGCGGCAAAGAGGATGCGGTGGGCGTCGATGGTGGTGCGCCGCTCGTCCCACAGCACGGGCCTGAGGCCGGTGGCCTCCTCCACCTGCCGGGCGAAGTCCCGGTAGAGCTGGGCCCGGGGGCCCTCCGTCCCGTCCATGTTCCGGGGGAAGCCCATCACCAGCTCGTCCACCTGGTACTGCTCTATCAGCCTGCGCAGCTCCTCCAGGACCACCTGGTCCTTCCGGCTGTGGATGGTGGTGGTGGTCCCCGCCAGCAGGCCGGTGGGGTCGGAGATGGCCACCCCCGTGTGGGCGTCTCCGTAGTCGATTGCCATGATGCGCATGGCCTCTCTCCTCTCTTGGTTTGGTCAAAATGTCTCTTACCACTATACCGTAAAATGGGGGAAATTACAAGGGAGGGACCGCTTTTTTGAGGGGGTGTTTTGGAGCTCTTTCGGGGAGTTTTGCCGCCCAATCTTCTCTAGCCTTCCCCTTGGGGGGAAGGCTTCTGGGAGATCCAGCCCTCTCTCCAAGGGAGAAGGCTTTTGAGGGGGAGCGCCCCATCATCACCTCCGAATGAAACAAAAAAGAAGGGCGGCCCGACGGACCGCCCAGAGGGACAAACGAGAAAAATCAGCGGAACGCCTTCCCCTCTCCGTCCAGCACCTCCCGCCGGTGGAAGGTGACGAAATCGGGGGCCAGGTCGGGATAGGCCTGACAGAAGGCGGCGCGGATGAGCTCCGGGTTGAGGCCCGGGTTCTGAGCCTGGACCACCGCGTCCAGGGTGAGGGTGTCGCTCTGGCACTCCAGGTTGAAGCTGCGGATGAGGGGGATCAGGTCCACCTCGGTGTAGCCCTTCTTGGACTTGTTGCTCTTCTTCTGGATGACCAGGCTGTCCCGGCGGAGGAGCTCCTGCATGGCGGGCTCGGTCTCCTGGGGGCGGCCCTCGGAGTACTCAAAGTTCATAATGTAGTTGAGATAGGTGAGCTCCTTGAGCTTGCGCTGGGCGGGGTAGCACTGGTGGATCACGATGCCCTCGGGCATGGCGGCGGTGAGCCGGGCGGGCACCGCCTCATAGGGCGTACCCTCCAGCAGGCCGAACTCCAGAATCTCGCACTGGCTGGAGTAGCCCACCGACAGGGGCAGGGCGATGGACACAAAGGGGTGAGGGTGGAACCCCTCGGTGTGCTTGATGGGGATGCCCGCCCGGGCAAAGGCCCGCTGGAAGGTGCGCATCAGATCCAGATGGGAGATGTACTTGGCCCGTCCGGTCTTGGAAAACAGCAGGCGGTCAGCCATTGCACACCCCTCCCTTCAACAGTCGATTGGCCCCGCAGCCGGAGCACCGGGTGCGGCAGTCCGGAGTGGTCTGGGAGGAATAGCACTGCTCCCGCTCCCGCCACAGGAAGGCGGGGGTGACCATGGGGTCGATGCGGCACCAGGGGAACACCTCGTCCCGAGGCCGCTCCCGGTGGGCGTAGAAGTCCCCGTCCACCCCGCAGGCCTTCAGGGCGTCCATCCACCGCTGGAAATCAAAATACTCGCTCCAGGAGTCCATCTTGGCCCCGTGGAGCCAGGCGTACTCCAGCACGTCGGCCAGCCGCCGGTCCCCACGGGAGAAGACGGCCTCCAGATAGCTGGTCTCCGGGTCGTGCCAGTTGTAGGTGATGGATTTGTCCCGCTTCAGGGCGTCCCGCAGCAGGTCCACCCGGCGCTGGTACTCCTCCCGGGTGATCTGGGCCTCCCACTGGAAGGCGGTGTGGGGCTTGGGGACAAACCAGGAGGTGGAGACGGTGATCCGCACCCCCCGGGCCTTGTTGGGGGAGCACTCCTTCCAGGCAAAATATACCTTTCGTGCCAGATCGGCGATGCCCAGCACGTCCTCGTCGGTCTCGGTGGGCAGACCCAGCATGAAGTAGAGCTTCACGCCGTTCCACCCGCCGGAGAAGCAGGTGCGCACCGACTGGAGGAGGTCCTCCTCCCGCAGGTTCTTGTTGATGGCGTCCCGCAGCCGCTGGGTGCCCGCCTCGGGGGCGAAGGTGAGGCCCCCCTTGCGCACCCGCTGGAGACGCTCCATCAGATTCATGGAGAAGGTGTCCGCCCGCAGGGAGGGCAGGGACAGCCCGATGTCCCTTGGAGCGCAGTAGTCCAGCAGGTCGTCGCACAGCTCCAGCAGACAGGGGTAGTCGGTGGAGGACAGAGAGGACAGGGTCATCTCCTGATAGCCCGAGTCCTCACAGGCGGCCTTGCCGTACTCCGCCAGCAGCTTGGGGTCCCGGTTGCGCACGGGACGGTAGGTGTACCCCGCCTGACAGAACCGACAGCCCCGGATGCACCCCCGGAACAGCTCCAGCATCACCCGGTCGTGGACGATCTCGGTGGAGGGGATGATGGTTTTGACCGGGAAGTAGGACTTGTTCATGTCCTCCACGATGCGCTTGCGCACCGTCTCCGGCGCGCCGGAGCCCGCCTTGATGCGCATCTCGGCCAGGGTGCCGTCCTCGTGGTAGATGGGCTCATAGAAAGAGGGGACGTAGATGCCCTCGATCTTGGCGGCCTCCTGGAGAAACTCCTCCTTGGACCAGCACTCCTCCTTGGCCTGGCGGTAGAGCTGGATGTACTCCAGGGTCACGTCCTCCCCCTCACCCAGGACGAACAGGTCGATGAAGGGGGCCAGGGGCTCCGGGTTATAGGCGCAGGTCCCCCCCGCCACGATGAGCGGGGTGAGCTCGGGCCGGTCCTCCGACCGCAGGGGCAGTCCGGCCAGGTCCAGCATGTTCAGCACGTTGGAGTAGGCCATCTCGTACCCCAACGAAAACCCGATGATGTCAAAGTCGGAGATGGGGTCCCCGCTCTCCAGGCCGTAGAGGAGCAGGCCCTCCCGGCGCATCTCCTCCTCCATGTCCCCCCAGGGGGCGTAGCACCGCTCGCACCACACGCCCTCCTGCTGGTTCATCAGGCCGTACAGAATCCGGCAGCCCAGGTTGGACATGCCGATCTCATAGGTATCCGGGAAACACAGGGCGTACCGGACGTCCACCGCCCTCCGGTCCTTGACCACCGCGTTATATTCTCCGCCTGTGTACCGGGCGGGCTTTTGGACCTTGGGCAGGATGTGTTCCAGCGTCCGATTCATGTTGCTCCCTCATCTCTCGTTGTACAAATGGTAAAGATTATTTTACCTGTTTCCAGGGCGTATGACAACCCCTTTTTTCGAGGTAAATTGCATTTGGCGCGTTTTTCCTCCCCTGGGAGGCCGTCCGGGCCGGGCGGCCCCCATGCCGGAGGGGCCCCTCCCCTCTCCCCGGCGCGCCGGAGGACAGAAAAAAGCGCCGCGTGTGCGGCGCTTTTTGTGACAGGGAGAAAAACCTTACACAGCCTCGCCCTTCAGGAACTTCTCCAGGCGGTCCAGGCCCTCCTTGATATTCTCCATGGAGGTGGCGTAGGACCAGCGGACAAAGTCGGGGGCCCCGAAGCCGGTGCCAGGCACCACGGCCACCTTGCCGTACTTCAGGAACAGATTGCCGAAGTCGTCGGCGTCCTTGATCACGTGGCCGAAGAGCTCCTTGCCCACCAGCTTGGAGATGTTCATCATCACATAGAACGCGCCCTCGGGCTTGATGCAGCTGACCCCCTCGATCTGGTTCATGCGCTCCACCATGTAGTTGCGGCGCTCCTCAAAGGCGGCCTTCATCTGGTCCACGGACTCCTGAGAGGCGGACAGGGCCACGGCGGACGCTTTTTGGGAGATGGTGCAGGGGTTGCCGGTGCAGTGGCCCAGGTAGTTGCCGATGACCTTGGCGATGGGGGCGGGGGCGGCCACATAGCCGATCCGCCAGCCGGTCATGGCGTAGGACTTGGACACGCCGTTGACGATCAGGGTGCGCTCCTTGATCTCGGGGCTGATGGCGGCCAGGCTGGTGAACTCCCGTCCGTCGTAGGCCAGGCGGTAGTAGATCTCGTCGGAGATCACATAGATGTCCTTCTCCACGCACACCTTGGCGATAGCCTCCAGCTCCTGGCGGTCATACATCATGCCGGTGGGGTTGGAGGGATTGTTCAGGATCATGCACTTGGTTTTGGGGGTGATGGCGGCGGCGAGCTTCTCGGGGGTGATCTTGAAGTGCTCGGCCTCGGAGGCGTTCACCACCACGGGCACGCCGCCCACCATCTGGATGAGCTCGATGTAGCTCACCCAGTAGGGCGCGGGCAGGATGACCTCGTCCCCGGGGTTGACCAGAGCACGCAGAGAGGCGTACACACAGGTCTTGGCGCCGTTGGACACGGCGATCTCGGCGGGCTGGTACTCGATGCCGCAGTCCTCCTTCAGGCGCTGGCACACCGCCTTGCGCACCTCCACGGTGCCCACGGAGGGAGTGTACTTGGTGTCGTTGTTGCGGATCGCCTCAATGCCGGCCTCCTTGATGTAGTCCGGGGTGGGGAAATCGGGCTCGCCGGCGCCGAAGCCCACCACGTCCTGCCCCTCCGCCTTCATCTGCTTGAACATGGAATCGATGGCCAGGGTGGTGGAGGGCTGAATGGCCAATGCGATCTTAGACAACTCTTTCATACTCTTCTACCTCCGTTAAACATAATTGCAGGATTCTATTCTATCATAGGTCTTGCCTTGCGAAATTATGCAGGATTTCCTGCTTTATTCCGCCATTCCGGGACCGGGCCGCTCGCGTCCTGTTCCGGCCTGTCCTGCGGATTCACACTGTGTTATAGTATATCCTCCGGCCATTCAAATTGCAACCCTTGATTTGCTAAATTTCATCAAAAATGAATCATGGGTTCCATGCAAAATGCAAAATGGAGGGATGGGGGCTGCGGAGGTTATCTCAAGTTTGAGGGGAATTTTGCCGCCATCTCTCCAAAGCCTTCCCCCTTGAAGGGGGAAGGCTTGCGGGCGGGTGAGGACACCCGCCCCTACGGCATATACAGAAACTGTCCCTTCTTTTGTAGGGGCCGGTCCCAGACCGGCCCGCCGATCACGGACCAGCTGTCACCTGCTCGGCAAAGCCAGGCGCGGCTGTGGAATCGCATCAGCTTCAATTTTTGGAAAGCCAGGGCCTGGTGGCCCGGATGTAATCATGAAAAGCCACTCAGATTTTGCGCGCCGGGAATTCTGCTTTCCGCGACAGGTACGCGTCCCCCGTTATGGGGGTTCTAGGGGGACGGCGAATATGGACACGGAGTGTCCATCCTGAGCCGGCCCCCTGGCGGTTCTTTGGTGACTTTCTGGCCGTCCAGAAAGTCACTCGCCGCCGGAGCGGCGAAATCTCTCCGCATACAACAAACCCAATCCAAAATCTGCCCCCTCATCCGTCTGGCCTAACGGCCAGCCACCTTTCCCTATCCCCTCTGTCGCTTCGCGACATCTCCCCTTGACAAGGGGAGTCGGCCCCCAAGGGGAAGGCTTTGGAGAGGTCCAGCCCTTCGGGCTCCCCTCCCTCTAGAGAGAAGGCTTAACAGAAATTCCACGAAAAAAGGGCGGCCAAGCGGCCGCCCCTTTCAGCAATCAGAATACCTGTAAAGTTATAAATGCTTACAGCGCTTCCCGGATGCGCCGTCCCATCTCCTGGGTGCCGATGGGGGTGACGCCGGGCTCGGCGATGTCGGGGGTGCGCCAGCCCTGGGCCAGGACGGCGTCTACCGCCTTCTCCACCGCGTCGGCCTCGGCGGAGAGGTGGAAGGAGTAGCGGAACATCATGGCCACAGACAAAATCGTGGCGATGGGGTTGGCCTTGTCCTGGCCGGCGATGTCGGGGGCGGAGCCGTGGATGGGCTCATAGAGGCCGGGGGCCGTGTCCCCGATGGAGGCGGAGGGCAGCAGGCCGATGGAGCCGGTGATCATGGAGGCCTCGTCGGAGAGGATGTCCCCGAACATGTTCTCGGTGACCACCACGTCGAACTGGCTGGGGTCCTTCACCAGCTGCATGGCGGCGTTGTCCACCAGCACGTCCTCGTACTGCACATCGCTGTACTCCTCCGCCAGCCGGTGCATGACGGAGCGCCACAGGCGGGAGGTCTCCAGCACGTTGGCCTTGTCCACGCTGGACACCTTGTGCCGACGCAGACGGGCCAGTTCAAAGGCCCGGCGGCCGATGCGCTCGATCTCTTTCTCAGAGTAGGCCATCCGGTCGGCGGCCTCCTCTCCCCTGTCCTCAGTCTGGTAGCGCTCCTTTTTGCCGAAGTAGATGCCGCCGGTGAGCTCCCGGACCATCATCAGGTCGATGCCCTTGTCCGCCGTCTCCTTCTTCAGGGGGCAGGCGTCGGCCAGAGCGGGCCGCAGGGCGGCGGGGCGCAGGTTGGCGTACAGCCCCAGGTCCTTGCGGATGGACAGCAGGGCGGTCTCGGGGCGCTTCTCCGGGTCGGAGGAGTGTCCCCACTTGGGACCGCCCACCGCGCCCAGCAGCACCGCGTCGCAGGCCCTGCACTTCTCGGCGGTGCCGTCGGGGTAGGACTTCCCTACCGCGTCGATGGCGCAGCCGCCCATCAAAACATCCTCAAAGGTGAAGGTGTGGCCGAACTTCTCGCCCACCGCCTCCATGACCTTGACGGCCTCCCCCACGACCTCGGGGCCGATGCCGTCGCCGCGGATCAAGGCAATTTTGTAGTTCATTTCGCCACCCCCCGGGCCTTCAGGGAGTTGAGCAGGCCGCCGCTTTTGATGATGCCGTCGATGAACTCGGGGAAGGGCGCGGCCTGCCAGGTCTTGCCCTGGGTGGTATCGGTGATCACGCCGGTAGAGAAGTCCACGTCCACCTGGTCGCCGGCCTGGATCTCCTGGGCGGCCTGGGCGCACTCCACGATGGGGAAGCCGATGTTGATGGCGTTGCGGTAGAAGATGCGGGCGAAGGAGGGGGCGATGACGCACTTCACCCCGCAGGACTTCAGGGCCAGGGGGGCGTGCTCCCGGCTGGAGCCGCAGCCGAAGTTGGGGCCGGCCACCACGATGTCCCCCGCCTCCACCGTGGAGGCGAAGTCGGGGTCGATGTCCTCCATGCAGTGGGAGGCCAGAGCCGCCGGGGACGGGTCGTTCAGGTGCCGGGCGGGGATGATCACGTCAGTGTCCACGTTGGCGCCGTACTTATATACTTTCATTTTAAAATCACAATCCCTTCTGATTTTGAGATAGGAGTGAGGAGATAGGAGATAGGAGTTTCCCTCCCGCTCCGGTCTTCCGTTTTAAATATCTCCTATCTTCTATCTCCTATCTGAGTCTAAAAGGCGCAGCCTTTTAGACTCTCGGGTCGGCTACGCATCCGGCCACGGCGGAGGCGGCGGCCACAGCGGGAGAGGCCAGGATCACTTCGGAGGACACATGTCCCATGCGCCCGACGAAGTTGCGGTTGGTGGTGGAGACGGTGCGCTCCCCCTCGGCCATGACGCCCATGTGGCCGCCCAGGCAGGGCCCGCAGGTGGGGGTGGAGACGGCGCAGCCCGCCTCAATGAAGGTCTGGATGAGACCCTCCTGCATGGCCTGGAGGACGATCTCCTGGGTGGCGGGGATGACGATGCACCGCACGCCGCCGGCCACCTTCTTGCCCTTGAGCACCTGAGCGGCGGCGCGTAAATCGCTGATGCGGCCGTTGGTACAGGAGCCGATGACCACCTGGTTGATGGGCAGGCCGGCCACCTCAGACACCACCTTGGTGTTCTCCGGCAGGTGGGGCATGGCCACGGTGGGCTCCAGCTTGTCCAGGTCGATGACCACCTCACGGGCGTACACCGCGTCGGGGTCGGCCTCGAAGGCCTCGCAGGGGCGGTTCACCCGGCCGCTGATGTACTCCATGGTCTTCTCGTCCACGGGGAAGATGCCGTTCTTGCCGCCGGCCTCGATGGCCATGTTGGAGATGGTGAACCGGTCGTCCATGGACAGGGAGGCCACCCCCTCCCCGGTGAACTCCAGGGACTGGTACAGGGCGCCGTCCACCCCGATCTCCCCGATCAGGTGGAGGATCACGTCCTTGCCGGACACCATGGGCTGGAGCTTGCCTTTGAGGGTCACCTTGATGGCGGCGGGCACCTTGAACCACAGAAGGCCGGTGGCCATGGCGGCGGCCATGTCGGTGGAGCCGATGCCGGTGGAGAAGGCCCCAACCGCCCCGTAGGTACAGGTGTGGGAGTCGGCCCCCACGATGATCTCACCGGGGGCGCACAGGCCTTTCTCCGGCAGCAGGGCGTGCTCCACCCCCATCTGGCCCACGTCGAAGAAGTTGGTGATCTCGTGCTTGTGGGCGAAGTTCCGGGCCTGCAGGCACAGCTCGGCGGATTTGATGTCCTTGCAGGGGGTGTAGTGGTCCAGGACAATGGAGATCTTGTCCTTGTCAAACACCTGGGTGAAGCCCGCCTTCTCAAACTCGGTGATGGCCACCGGGGTGGTGATGTCGTTGCCCAGCACCATGTCCACCTTGGCCTCGATGAGCTGGCCCACCTCCACGTGGTCCAGACCGGCGTGCTTGGCCAGAATCTTTTGGGTCATTGTCATTCCCATAGCGAATGATCCCTCCTCATTTTTCTTGGGTACAGTTTAGCAGGACCGGTGGAAAAAGAATGTTACATGTGATACAATCGAAACAATGATGTAGGGGCGGCCTGCGGCCGCCCCTGCGAAAGGAACGGATGAACTTTGGAGAACTTTGAACTTGGCCCCTGGAAGGCTTTTGCCGAGACCCTGCCCGAGGTGCGGTGCTCCCCGGGCCACCTCATTTACTTGCAGAACACCGAGGCCACCTGCTTCTACTATTTAAAGAAGGGCCGGGTCAAGAGCTTCATCCAGTCCGACGGCGGGGCGGAGCGGGTGCTCAACGTGTACCAGGCGGGGAGCCTCTTTGGGGAGGCCTCCTTCTTCGACCAGCTGCCCCGGGTGTCCTCGGCGGTGGCCCTCACCCCCTGCGAGCTGGTGCCCATGGACCGGGGGGTGGTCACCCAGGCGGTGGCCCGGGACCCGGAGCTGGCCATGTCCATGCTCCAGTACCTGGCCCGGACGGTGCGCCTGCTGTCCGAGCAGCTGGACGACATGGCCTTCCGGCCGGCGCCCTGGCGGCTGGCCCGGTTCCTGCTCTCCGGGGCCGACCGGCTCTCCACCGTCCACAGCACCCAGGACGAGATGGCCGCCTCCATCTCCGCCAGCCGGGTGACTGTGAGCCGCACCCTCAACGACTTCGCCCGCCGGGGCTGGATAGAGCTGGGCTACCGGGAGGTGCGCCTGCTGCGGCCGGAGGAATTGCGGGCCCTGTGCCGGACCTGAGCATTTTGGGGAGAGACGCCCGTGCAGAACAATCGTTCCATACAGAGGGACATGCGGGCATAAAATTAGTCTCATAAATTGTGCTGGGATAGAACAAAGGTTCTATCCCAGCGTCAGCTTGTCAAAAAACCTTTGTTGAGATGAATCCGCTCAAGTTGGGGCGGGGGAGCTCGAGGGGGCAGCCGCCCGCCTCGAATGGAATCAAATGCCCCGGAAGCCTTGCTGTGCAAGGATTCCGGCAAGCGAAGCGAGGACTTTTGCGCCGCGCAGCGGCGCAAAAGTAACGGCATTTTTACAGGCTGTCAGAAAAGTCCTTGGACTTTTTTGACAGCCTGGTGCTGGGATAGAACAAGAGTTCTATCCCAGCGCTCGTCGTGTTTTGCCGATCCAATCGCGCCCTATAAAATGATGCAGATGAGCCCCCCGGAGCCCTCGTTGATGATCCGCTGGAGGGTCTCCCGCAGCTTCTCCCGGGCGTCCTCGGGCATCCGCTTCACCTTGGCGTTCAGGTCCTCCCCCACCAGCTCGTGGAAGGACTTGCCGAAGATGTTGGACTGCCAGATTTTCGCCGTGTCCCCCTCGAACTCCTGGAGCAGGTAGTGGATCATCTCCTCACTCTGCTTCTCGCTGCCCACGATGGGGGACACCTCGGTCTCGATGTCGGCTCTAATCATGTGGATGGATGGGGCGCTGGCCTTCAGGCGGACCCCGTACCGCCCCCCCTGCTTGACGATCTCCGGCTCCTCCAGCACCAGGGAGTCGATGGAGGGCACCACGATGCCGTAGCCGGTCTCCTCCACCTCCTTCAGGGCGTCGGCCACCTTGTCGTACTTGGCCTTCACCTGGGCAAGCTGGGTGAGCAGGGCCATCAGGTCCCCGTCGTCTCCGATCTGGAAGCCCGACTGCTGGGACAGGGTCTCGTAGAACAGGGACCGGGGCAGCTCCAGCACGGCGGAGGCCAGGCCGGTGCCCAGGTCGATGGCGGTGACCCTTGCCTCGCTCACCTGCTCGCACTCCCGCATGGAGCCCACCGCCCCGTCCACGTCCCGGATGCGGCGCAGCCGGTCCGCCCCCTCCCGGATGGCCTCGTACAGGGCGGCCTTGATGGGGTGCTCCTGGGGCAGGGCGTCCACCCAGGGGGGCAGGAACAGGTCCAGCTCCTTCAGGGGGAACTCGTAGAGCACCTGCTTGAGCAGGTCGTGGATGTCCGCCTCCCCCAGCTCCAGGCAGTTGCAGGCCACGCAGGTCACCTGGTGCCGCTGGGCGATGTCGGAGCGGATGGCCCGGGCCCGGTCGGAATTGGGGTAGGCTGAGTTGAGCACCACCAGGAAGGGCTTGCCCAGCTCTTTGAGTTCGGAGATCACCCGCTCCTCCGCCTCCAGGTAGTTTTCCCGGGGGATGTCGGCGATTGATCCGTCTGTGGTCACCACAATGGCGATGGTGGAGTGCTCCGAGACCACCTTCCGGGTGCCGATCTCCGCCGCCTCGGACATGGGGATCTCGTGGTCGAACCAGGGGGTGGTCACCATCCGCTCCTCCTCCCCCTCCAGCTGGCCCACCGCCCCGGTGACCATGTACCCCACGCAGTCGATGAGCCGCACCTGGAAGGCCCCGCCCCCCTCCATGGAGACGGTGACCGCCTCCTCGGGGACGAACTTGGGCTCCGCCGTCATGATGGTCCGGCCGGAGCCGCTCTGGGGCAGCTCGTCCCGGGCCCGCTCCCGGCGGTACACGTTTTCAATGTTGGGGATGACCATGGTCTCCATGAACCGCTTGATGAAGGTGGACTTCCCGGTGCGCACCGGCCCCACCACGCCGATGTAGATGTCGCCCTCGGTCCGAAGCGCGATATCCTCGTAGATTTTGCGGTCTTCCACTTGAATTCCTCCTTCGGCCTGTGGGCCGGTCATTTCCGTATACTATATGGGGATAAGCCCTCCGATATGCCTGGCCCTTGGCGGGCGCTTAACCGGCTTTTCTCCCCGCTTCTCCCCGGTCACCCAGGCGCTTTTTTCCATCTCCGCGTCCTTTATCCGGCTTGTAGCATCTTCTGTCTCGCTGTTTTTTCGGACAGGGCCGGACTTGAATTGACATTTTTCGATTTTACGGTATACTTAATGGCAAACGACTACTGCAAGGAGGCACCTACCTATGCCCAAAGCTGCCGACCCGGTCCGGCCCGCCCAGAAGGCCCCGGCCCGGATGTCCAAAAAGGACCCCCTCACCAAGGAGCAGGTCCGGGCCATCGACGCCTGGTGGCGGGCGGCCAACTACCTGTCCGCCTGCCAGCTGTACCTGCTGGACAACCCCCTGCTCCGGGAACCCCTGAAAGAGGAGCACCTGAAACGCACCATCGTGGGCTACTGGGGCACCTGTCCCGGCCAGAACTTCATCTACACCCACCTGAACCGGGCCATCGTCAAATATGACCTGGACATGATCTATCTGTCCGGCCCCGGCCACGGGGGCAACGCCATCGTGGCCCAGGACTACCTGGACGGCTCTTACAGCGAGGTCTACCCCAACATCAGCCGGGACGCGGCGGGCATGAAGCGGCTGTTCCGCCAGTTCGCCTTCCCCGGGGGCATCCCCAGCCACACCGCCCCAGAGACCCCCGGCTCCATCAACGAGGGGGGCGAGCTGGGCTACTCCCTGGCCCACGCCTTCGGGGCGGTGATGGACAACCCGGACCTGATTGCCGCCTGCGTGGTGGGTGACGGGGAGGCGGAGACCGGCCCCCTGGCCGCCGCCTGGCACTCCAACAAGTTTTTGAACCCCATCACCGACGGGGCGGTGCTGCCCATCCTCCACCTGAACGGCTTCAAGATCGGCAACCCCACCATCTTCTCCCGCATCTCCCGGGAGGAGGCCGAGATGTTCTTCAAGGGCTGCGGCTGGGAGCCCCGCTTTGTGGAGGGGGACGAGCCGGAGCAGATGCACCAGAAGATGGCCGCCGCCCTGGACTGGGCGGTACGGGAGATCCAGCGGGTGCAGGAGTACGCCCGCACCACCGGCGACGCCGCCCGGCCCCGGTGGCCCATGATCGTCTTCCGCTCCCCCAAGGGCTGGACCGGCCCCAAGGAGGTGGACGGACAGCCGGTGGAGGGCAGCTGGCGCTCCCACCAGATCCCCATTCCCGTCCACGACGGCAAGCCCGGCCGCGTCCAGGAGCTGGAGCGGTGGCTGAGGAGCTACCATCCCGAGGAGCTCTTTGACGAGAACGGCGCCCTCATCCCCCGGCTCCAGGCCCTCGCCCCCCAGGGGGACCGGCGCATGGGCGCAAATCCCCATGCCAACGGCGGGCTGCTCCTGCGGGACCTGCGCACCCCCGACTTCCGGGAGTACGCGGTGTCCGTCCCCCGCCCCGGCGCGGTGGACGAGGAGGACGCCGCCGTGCTGGGAAATTATGTGCGGGACCTGCTGCGCCTGAACCAGGAGGCCCGGAATTTCCGGGTGTTCGGCCCCGACGAGACCGCCTCCAACGGCCTGTCCGCCGCCTTCCAGGCCAGCGGCCGCCGGTGGATGGACCCCGCCGACCCCCGCACCGACCAGGACCTCTCCCCCGACGGGCGGGTGATGGACGCCATGCTCTCCGAGCACCTGTGCCAGGGCTGGCTGGAGGGCTATCTGCTCACCGGCCGCCACGGCTTCTTCAACAGCTATGAGGCATTCATCCGCATCGTGGACTCCATGGTGTCCCAGCACGCCAAGTGGCTGAAGGTGTGCAACCAGCTCCCCTGGCGTCAGAAAATCGCCTCCCTCAACTATGTGCTCTCCTCCAACGTGTGGCAGCAGGACCACAACGGGTTCAACAACCAGGACCCGGGCTTCCTGGACCACGTGGCCAACAAGAAGGCGGACGTGGTGCGCCTCTACCTGCCCCCGGACGCCAACTGCCTGCTCTCCTGCTTCGACCACTGCGTGAAGAGCCGCAACTACATCAACGTCATCGTGGCCTCCAAGCACCCCCGGCCCCAGTGGCTCACCATGGACCAGGCGGTGAAGCACTGCACCCAGGGCATCGGCATCTGGCAGTGGGCCTCCAACGACCAGGGGGTGGAGCCCGACGTGGTCATGGCCTGCTGCGGGGACACCCCCACCCTGGAGACCCTGGCCGCCGTCACCATTCTGCGCAAATACCTGCCCGATCTGAAGATCCGGGTGGTGAACGTGGTGGACCTGATGAAGCTCCAGCCCCATACGGAGCACCCCCACGGCCTCACCGACGAGGACTACGACGCCCTGTTCACCCAGGACAAGCCCATCATCTTCGCCTTTCACGGCTACCCCACCCTGGTCCATGAGCTCACCTACCGCCGGCACAACAAAAACCTGCACGTGCGGGGCTATAAGGAGGAGGGCACCATGACCACCCCCTTCGACATGCGGGTGCAGAACAACATCGACCGCTTCAGCCTGGTCATCGACACGGTGAAGCGGCTGCCCCAGCTGGGCAATACCGCCGCCTACGTGCTCCAGGAGATGCGGGACAAGCTGGTGGAACACAAGCAGTACATCACCACCTACGGGCAGGACCTGCCCGAGGTGCGGGAGTGGAAGTGGACGCAGTCCCCTTTGGAGCAATAACCCTTTGGGACCTCGCCGCCTGCGGGCGGCGGGGTCCTTTTTATATAATTTTTGGGGATTTTGCCGCTCTTTCTCTGTGGGGGCGGCCACATGGGGCCGCCCCCACTGGTAAAACGGAACATATCAGGGCGGGCGGGTGAGGACACCCGCCCCTACGGCGGTCACAGAAGCCTTCCCTTCTTTTTCGTAGGGGCCGGACACTGGCCGGCCCGCCGCGGCTTAGCACGTCGGGAGGGTCACACCCCAGGGTGGCTTCTCTCAGCCTTCGGCCGATTCACCTTCAGCCCCTCCCCTGCAAATCTCAAGAAGGCTTTCCAGACATGGGTAGGGGAGCCCCTTGGGGCTCCCGCCGGGGCGGCGAAATTCCTTTCTGAAAACAAAACCGCCCCCGGACCAACACGCTGGTCCGAGGGCGGCGTCATTCAAAATATAAGTACAAATCCCCTCAAGCCCGGGGGTGGCTCTTGCGGTACACGTCCTTGATCTTCTGATTGAGAAGCCGGGAGTAGATCTGGGTGGAGGAGATATCCGCGTGGCCCAGCATGGCCTGGATGGAGCGCAGGTCCGCCCCGTTCTCCAGCAGGTGGGCGGCGAAGGAGTGGCGCAGGGTGTGGGGGGTAATGTCCTTCTCGATCCCCGCCTTCTCCTGGTAGAACTTGATGAGCTTCCAAAAACCCTGGCGGCTCATGCGCTCCCCGTTCATGTTCACAAACAGGGCGGTCTCCTCCGGGGACTCCACCAGCTGGGGGCGCACCTGATGCAGGTACTCGTTCAGGGCCCGTACGGCGGTGGAGTACAGGGGGATGATCCGCTCCTTTCCCTTGCTGACACACCGGAGCACTCCGGCGGGCAGGTTCAGGTCGTCCACATCCAGAGCAATGAGCTCGCTGACCCGGATGCCGGTGGCGTACAGCAGCTCCAGCATGGCCCGGTCCCGGCAGCCCTTCAGATCGTTGCTGTCTGGCTGCTCCAGAAACAGCTCCACCTCTTTTCCGGTGAGAATCTGGGGCAGCTTGCGCTCCACCTTGGCGGCCACCACCCCCTTGGCCGGGTTGTGGTCCACGATCCCCAGGGCGATGAGGCAGCTGTAAAAGGATTTGATGGAGGCGATGGAACGGGTCACCGTGGCCGCCGACTTCCCCTTCCGGGTGAGGGAGGCGGCGTAGCGCTCCACATCCTGGGTCAGCACCTCCTCCAGCTCCGTGTCCTGGCTGGACATGGCCGCCTCAAACTGGCGCATGTCCCGCAGGTAGGAGCTGACCGTATTGGCCGACGCCCTCTTTTCAGTTTTCAAATACTCCTCATACAGGTCCAATAGCTCCGACACGCAGACAACTCCTTCTCCCAAACGGAGGCATTTACAACACAAACTGGGCGGCGGCCTTCAGCAGCACCGGGGCCGCCATACACTCCAACGTCACACACACAACAAGGCCCAGCCCATACAGCGCCAGCTTCCCCCAGTAGGCGGAGCCCTGAGGCAGCGGTGCCCGGCCGTCCCCCAGCACCCGGCACAGCAGGGCGTACGCCCCCTCCAGACACTGGCATCCCGCCAGAAACAGCACCGGAGCCCACAGAAGGGCCGGCAGACCAAACAAGAAAAACGCGCTCGCCAATCCCACCGGACCGAAGATCCGGCAGAAGGCGGCCACGGAAAAGGAGAATAGAAATCCGCGCGCCAAAAAAAGGACCGGGATCCCGGCCACCCCCAGCGCGGTGACCCCCAGGATGCACAGCCCGATCAAAAAGCGCCCCTGCTCCCACAGCATGGGCCAGAACCGGGCCTGGATCTCCCCTGCCTGAGCGGCGGAGAGATAGTCCCGCAGAAAGGACTCCAGCTCCTGGGCGGCCTGACCGGCGATCAGACTGACCATCAGGCTGCCCAGCACTCCGCCCAGAACAAAGGAACATCCCAGGGCGGTCAGGGGGCCCAGCTGGCGCAGAGCGGGCCCCAGATGTACACCGTCGCGTCGGTTCATGGCTGTCACCTCATGTCCAGCCTATGAGCCCGCTCCGAAAAATAGAAGCGAAGACCGCGGCGTTCCCGGCAGGGCTGTTTGCAGCCTTTCTCCAGTCCCGGCGCGTCCTGTGCAGGCGGCTTCTGTTAAAACTATAACGCACCGGCGGCGTTCCCGCAAGTCTTTTCCCGCATTTTCCAAAAATTTTTCCATTCTGTCAATTTTTTATGTAAATTGCGTTATGTCTACTCGTGAAACCAAAGAAACCGCGCCGACCTTGCGACGGCGCGGTTTTGCCGGCTATGTTGTGGTTTTTGAAAAATCAGGGCCCAAAATCTCGATTATTCCGCTTTTTGGCAGTCCTCGCACTGATTACAGTTTGTATAATTACCTTCTGTATTAGGGACCTCCCCCATGCCTGCGGCGATGGCCTTCAGGGCGATGGCGCACTCCAGGCGCTTGCGCTCCATTTCGCAGGCCACCTCGTTGGAAAGACTTATGTCACCGTTGACCAGCAGGTTGGAGGCGGAGCAGCCGCCGCTGCAGTAGAACCGGGCCCAGCACTCCCGGCAGGCGGGGCGGGTGTAGATGTTCTGGTTGGCGAACTTGCCGGAGATGTCCATGTTGAAGGAGCCGTCGAACACGTTGCCCATGCGGTACTCCTCCTTCCCCACGAACTGGTGGCAGGGGAAGATGTCCCCGTCGGGGGTGACGGCCACATACTCGCACCCGGCGCCGCAGCCCCGCAGCCGCTTGATGACGCAGGGGCCCTGGGCCAGGTCCACGTTGAAGTGGAAGAAGTTCACGTCCTTCCGGCCCATCAGCTCCCGGGCCAGCTTCTCGTACTCCTCCTCCACCTTGGCCAGGTCCTCCTCCTTGATGGCGAAGGGGTCGTCCAGAGGGCCGCTGGCGGGCTCCACCGACACGTGGCGGAAGCCCAGGTCGGCCAGGTGCATCACATCGGCGGCGAAATCCAGGTTCTCCCGGGTGAAGGTGCCCCGGGCGTAGTAGTCCTTGGTGCCCCGTCCGGCCACCAGCTTCTGGAACTTGGGGACGATCACGTCGTAGCTCCCCTTCCCTCCGGCGGTGGGGCGCATGTGGTCGTTGACTTCCTTGCGGCCGTCCAGGGACAGCACCACGTTGGACATTTCCCGGTTGATGTAGTCGATGTTCTCGTCATTGAGCAGCATGCCGTTGGTGGTGATGGTAAAGCGGAACACCTTGTCATGTGCTTTCTCCAGGGAGCGGGCATAGGCCACCGCCTCCTTCACCGTGTCCATGGCCATGAGGGGCTCGCCGCCGAAGAAGTCGATCTCGATGTTCCGGCGCTTGCCCGACTTCTGCACCACCCAGTCGATGGCCTTCTTGGCGGTCTCGGCGTCCATGGTCATCCGGTGGCCGGTGCCGAAGTCGCCGGTGCCGGCGAAGCAGTACCGGCAGCGCAGGTTGCAGTCGTGGGACACGTGGAGGCACAGGGCCTTCACCACCGCCTGACGGGGCAGCTCCATGGCGGCCTCCGGGTCCAGATAGTCGTCGCTGGAGAACAGCAGGCCCTGGTCCTGGAGGGCCCGCAGCTCCTGCCAGGTCTCCTCCAGCTCCGCCGGGTCATACTGGGACAGCGCCTCCAGAATGTCCTGGGGGCAGTGCTCGCCCAGCTTCTCCTCCCCCTCCACCCGGGAGAGCAGGTCGTAGCTCATTGGGTCCAGCACGTGGACCGCGCCGCTGTTTACGTCCGCCGCCAGGTACTGGCCCAGGGCGGTAAAGGTATGTACCATTCTAAAAATCCTCTCTCTTTCCTGTTTGGGATGATTGATGATGTTGAGTTTAAAATTGTGTTTGTCCGCTTTGCTCAAGAAGCCTCCTCCCGGGGGGGAAGGTGGCCCGAAGGGCCGGATGAGGGGGCGGATTTCGGATTGCGTTCGTTATACGCAGGGCGGTCTCGCCGCCTGCGGGCGGCGACCTACTTTGCCCACGGCGGCTCGTCGTCGCAAAGTCCACTCGACTCCGTTTCCGCCTGGTGGCGAAAACTGCGCTCGTTCCCTTGCTCCTCCTCTTCCCGGCGAACCCACTTCGTTGGGCTTCGCCGGGAGGTACGAGAGAGATTACCCAAAACGCCACCGGGGACGGCTCCAGATGAGCACTTCGTGCTCATAGTCGCCTACCCTACCCCCTTTGTCGCTTCGCGACATCTCCCCCTGACAGGGGGAGTCGGCCCCGGACCCCCATTTACGGGAGTCACCCCTTGAAGTGCGCAGAACATTTCCGGCGCGCAAAATCAGGAGTGCTTGGGTACTATCCCGTCCGGCCCCACTGGGGGCCTGAGTGGGGAGAAAATTGGGACTGGTGCGATTCCATGCCTGCGCCTGAACTTGCCGAACCAACGAGCTTGGTTCGGAATATGGGATACCTCATCCGCCCCCTTCGGGGGCACCTTCCCCTAAAGGGGAAGGCAGGGGGATAGCGTTCCAAAGCCTTCCCCTTTAGGGGAAGGTGGCACGGCCGCAGGCCGTGACGGATGAGGGGAACGGTCCTGATTATGAGGGCGGTCCGTTTCAACCGTAGGGGCGCACAGTGTGCGCCCGCGGGCCGGTCTGGGACCGGCCCCTACAAAAAAGGACATCTTCTATTATATTCGCCGTAGGGGCGGGTGTCCTCACCCGCCCGCTCTGGAGGTGGGCTCCGTTTGTAGGGTGCGGCCTCCCGGACGCGCCGTTCCACTTACACGCAAAACGCCGTAGGGGCGGCCCTCGCGGTCGCCCGTGCCGGATCTTGAATCAGGTTTCGCTCCCCTTTGTAGGGGCGGCTATCAGCCGCCCGAGCCTTCCACCCAGGAGGAAAGCTAAACGGTGAAACTCCCGGTGGGAGCTTACGGGCAGAAAAAAGGGCAGGCGTTCACCTGCCCTTTGGGAAAGCGCAATTCAGCGCTTACACATTCTCACACTTCTGGTTGGCCACCGTGCAGGAAGTTTTGCAGGCAGACTGGCAAGAGGTCTGGCACTCGCCGCAGCCGCCCTTGGCGGCGCTGGCCTTCAGAGTGGCGCCGTTGAGGGTCTGAATGTGTTTCATTGGAATCTCCTCCTATGCTTTCACGGAGCAAGCTCCGCATAATTTGAAGCTATTATAGCACAGAACACGCCCCATTTCAATCTCATCTTTTGCGTTTTTTCTTGGGGCGGCTGCCCAGGATGCCCGCCATGGCCCCGCCGCACAGGCAGGAGAGGAGCATCATCCCCCCTCCGTTGGAGATGGAGGCCTCCTCAAACAGCAGCGTTCCCGCCAACAGCAGCAGCAGAAACAGGATGGCCCCCACCCCCGCTCCCACCAGCAGGGTGCTCCGGCCGATGCGCCGCACCGCCAGCAGTCCGCCGGTGAGCGCCCCAAGCACGCAGGCGGCCAGCACCGCACGCTCCATGAACCGCTCCGGGACCGCCCCGGCGGAGATGAGCAGGGAGCAGATTAGCAGCGCCAGCACCGCCGCCAGCACTGCCGCCGCTCCGCCCAGAAGCAGCTGGCCCATCACCGTGATCCAAAGCCCTCCGGTCTCCTCCGGCTTTCCTTCCCGCCGCTTCTCCCGCGGTTTCTTCGTCATATCCGACCCCTCCCCAGTCTGTGAGCTTGTATCCAAAGCCTATGCGGGCAGGGGCTGTCCACTTGCCGGTTTCGGGAAAAAATCACAGCCGGGTGGAGCCGTCTGCTCCGCCCGGCTTTATCTCCATCTCCGGTCAGGTTCTCAGCAGCATGCCCAGGGTCCGGAGAAACTCCTGGACCTCCCGGGGGGTGGTAAAGGCGGACACGCTGGCCCGCAGGGTGCCGGTCTCCAGGGTGCCCGCCGTGCGGTGGGCCAGGGGGGCGCAGTGGAGCCCGGCCCGCAGGGCGATTCCCCGGCGGCCCAGCTCCTCCCCCAGTTCCTCGCAGTCCCGGCCCTCCACCCGGAAGGAGATCACCCCCGCCTGGGCCTGGGACCCCGCCGGGGCCCGGAAAACCTCCACCCTGGGCAGGCGGGAGAGCCCCTCCCCCATCCGCCGGATGAGCCCCTCCTCCCGGGCGGCGACGGTCTCCACCCCCTCCCGCCGCAGGAAGCGCAGCCCCTCCAGAAGGCCGGCGATCCCGGCGATGTTGTGGGTGCCCGCCTCCAGCCGGTCAGGGAGAAAGTCGGGCATCTCCTGGCTCAGGGAGACGCTGCCGGTGCCCCCCTCCAGCAGGGGCTCCGCCCCGTCCCCGCACAGGAGCAGGCCGGTGCCCTGGGGGCCGTAGAGCCCCTTGTGCCCGGGCATGGCGATGAAGGCCGCCCTCAGCTCCCGGAAGGACAGGGGCAGGCCGCCGGCGGACTGGGAGGCATCCACAACGAGGGGCACCCCCCTCCGGCGGCACAGGGCGGCGATGTCCTCGATGGGCAGAATGAAGCCGAACACGTTGGACACGTGGGTGCACACCACCGCGTCCACCTCCGGCGTCAGCTCCCGCCGGAAGGCCTCCAGGGCGGCCGCCCGGTCAAAGAGGGGGCTCTCGGCCGTTTTGACGGTCACCCCGGGGATGGCCCGGAGGGGCCGGGTCACCGCGTTGTGCTCATAGCCGGAGATGAGCACGGTGCTCCCCGGCTTTACCAGGGTTTTGATGGCGATGTTCAGGCCGTGGGTGGCGTTGAAGGTAAAGACCACCCGGTCCGGCTCGGGCACGTCAAAGAGGGCGGCCGCCTCCCGGCGGCAGGCGAAGGCCGTCTCCGCCGCCGCCATGGCGGGCCGGTGCCCGCCCCGGCCGGGGGTGGCCAGATGGTCCACGGCGTAGGCGCAGGCCCGGGCCACCGACGGGGGCTTACGCAGGGTGGTGGCCGCGCTGTCCAGATAGATCATAGCTCCACCTCCCGGTAGCTGCCGTCGCCGGTGGTGATAAAGACCCGCTTGGGCTCCAGCACGGCCCGGTGGAGCGCCCGCAGGGCGCCGGCCAGATACCGCTGGGAGATTTTGACGGAATGGCTGCACCCCTCCCCCGCGATGCTCTTGGGGGAGCGGAGAATATGGGCCGGAATCCCAGCCCGCTCCAGCGCGGCGGCGGTGCGCTGGGCGTAGGTCAGGGAACGGCACACGATGAGATAATAGAGCATGGCACGGTTCCTTTCTCGGGGGACGCAATGGCGAAAACCGTTCCCCTCAAACCAGCGTATGCCGGAGGGCGGCCGGCGGACACCGGGGCCGCCCTCTCCCTCTCTCATTTCAGGGCGTCGGACACCCGCTGCACCAGCTCCTCATGGGTCCGGTCCACCAGATGGGTGTAGATGCGCCCGGTGGTGGCGGGGGTGGCGTGCCCCAGCGCCTTGCCGATGTCGAACAGGGAGGCTCCCTGGCAGGAGGCGATGGTGGCGAAGGTGTGCCGCAGGCCGTGAAAGGTGAGCCGGGGCAGGTCGTTCTTCCTCACGAACCGGGTAAAGGCCAGGGACAGGGCGTTGGGGGAATAAGGCGCCCCCTTGGCGTCCAGGATCACGTGGTCGGTGGGGTTGTAGGCAGGGCTTTGGACGCAGCGCTCCTGCTGCTGCCGGGCCTGCTCCTGCTCCAGGAGGAGGTACACCTCGTCGGGCAGGTACAGGGTGCGCACCGAGGCGCGGTTCTTGGTCTCCTTCTGGACGATGGTGGCCCCGTAGGCGGTGCGTGCCTCCCGGATGAGGACCAGGTGGCGCTGCAGGTCCACGTTCTCCCACTTCAGGCCGCAGATCTCCTCCCGGCGCATGCCCAGACTGCCCGCCAGCTTCACCGCCAGCTCCAGAATGTTGCCCTCGATCTTCTGGTAGAGGAGCTTGAGCTCCTGGTTGTTGTAGAAATAGGACTCGGCGGTGCGCACCCGCGGGGGCTCCACCCGCTCCATGGGAGAGGCGGGGATCACGTCCTGCCGCACCGCCGAACGCAGGGCGCTGGAGAGCAGGTCGTGGTGGCGGCGCATGGTGTTGGAGGAGAGGCCGCTGGTCCGCTGGGTCTCGGTGTAGTACTCCTGGATTATCATGGGAGTGAGCTTTCTCAGGGGCACGTCACCCAGAGCCGGGTCAATGTGGTTGTCGATGATCTTCTGATAGGCGTACACGGTGGTCTCCGCCCGATTGGGCCGGACAATGGAATTCATCCAGTACTCCAGCCAGTGGGACAGATCCAGCTCCTGGGCGGAGGCCGGCTTCTCCGCCTGCTCCCGCTCCGCCCCGGCGTGGAAGGCCCTGAGGCCGTTCCGGGCGGCCGCCAGAGTGTGGAAGGTGCGGTACCGCTTGAGGCGCTTCCCGCTCTCATCCCGCCCCAGTTCCATGCTTACATAGTAGAGCTTGCGCTGATCGTCATACGCAATATTTCGTTCCACTGCTTTTCTTGCCATATACTCTTCCTCCTTTTTCTCTCTCTAAAAATAGAGTTGGCAAACGACGCGAAAAAAACCGCGTAATTTTAGCATAACAGACAAGAAGTCTTTAAAAAAGATTAAAAAAATGCCCCCAACCCAAGTTGGAGGCAACGATTTAAGATAATTTTCAACTTTCCGCCATTTTCTTCCTCTCCCTGCCCCTCCAGAACAGCCAGTCGCACAGGGGGCAGAGATAGAGAAAACAGGCGAATGGAATGGCCAGGGCCGAGGCGTCCATGGCGGCCAGGGGCACGCTCACCGCGATGGACCAGGGGACCATCGCGGGCAGGGGGATGGCCGTGTTGCCCAAAGCGTGGGCCAGGTCCACGCCCCCCTGTCCCCGGCGGCGGTACTGGTCCCCCACCATCTGCTCGGTGAGCACCAGGGCGATGGACTGGTTGCACAGCAGGGCCGCCGAGGCCAGGGAGACCAGGGCGGTGGTGAAAAACAGGTCGGTGCGCTCCGTCAGATGCTCCAGCTTCTCCTTCACCGGGTCCAGCAGACCGGCCCCCTTGAGGACGCCCGAGGAGGTGCAGGAGAAGAGCACGATGAGCATGCCGTTCACCATGGACACCACGCCGCCGCCGGACAGGATGGAGGCCAGCTCCGGGTGGTCCAGCTCACAGCCGAACACGCTGATTTGAAGAGCCTCCAGCCACCCCACCCCCTGAAGGAGGACGGCGACCACCACCGACACCCCGCAGCTGATGAGAATGGCCCACACCGCCTTCACATGAAAGAACGGGAGCGCCAACAGGATCACCGCCGGAATCACCGTCCACCAGGACAGGTCGAAGGACTCCTGCAGGGCGTTGAGGATGGTGGGGTCCACCTGCCGGATGGGAAAGAGAACGGACAGGACGCCGTAGAAGATCAGGGACAGGGCCAGGGGCAGCGGAGTGGTCCGCCACATCCGCCGCTGCATGGCGTTCTGGTCCGTCCCGGCCAGGGCCGACGCCAGGGCCGACGAGGAGGAGGCCGGGCTCAGCCGCTCCCCCAGGTAGGCCCCGGAGACCACCGCCCCCGCCGTCATGGCCAGATCCGCCCCGCCGGTGCGGGCGATGACCGACAGGATCACCCCCGCCGTCCCCGCCACCCCGAAGGCGCTGCCGAAGGTGAGGGACATGACAGTGGCCATGAGAAAGGCCGCCAGAAGAAAAATGTTGGGGGTGATCAGCTTCAGGCCGTTGTAGACGAAAAAGGCGATGGTGCCGCTGGCCCGCCACAGCCCGGTGAGGCAGCCGATGAACACCAGCACCCGCAGCACCACCATGGCGGTGCGGGCCCCGTCCCCCGCCATGGCGGCCAGCGCCCGCCAACTGTGCCCCCTCCGGCGGGCCGCCAGGGTGAAGCACACCAGGCCGAAGGCCAGCCCGATGGCCAGGGACCAGCCCATGGCCATACACAAAAAAATGCCGCACAGAAATACGGCAGATGCAATCAACATATCCATATCCGCTCTCTCCTGTCTGACCGGGCGGACCGCCCGCCGCCCGGTGGTAACAACCATTCTACCGAAAACTTTACAATTCGTCCAATATCACTTATGATATAAAAGCTATAAAATCCATGTAATAGGAGGAATCGACGTGGTCTCCAAACAGGACGAAACCTTTTTGGCCATCGCCCAGGCGGGGAGCGTCTCCAAAGCGGCCCAGGGGCTCTACCTGTCCCAGCCCGCCGTGAGCCGCAGCCTGAAGCGGCTGGAGGAGGACCTGGGGGTCCAGCTGTTCGACCGGGAGGCCGCCCCCCTCCGGCTCACCCAGGCGGGGGAGCGCTATCTGCGCTATGTGCGGGAGAACCAGGAGCGGGAGCGCCGCCTCCGCCAGGACCTGGCCCAGCTGGAGCGGGAGCCCAGCGGCGCCGTGCGGGTGGGCCTGAACTTCTGGCGGTCCTCCCTGGTGCTGCCCCGGGTGCTCCCCGCCTTTCAGAGGCGGTACCCCCACATTCAGGTGGAGCCCGCCGAGGGCTCCCACCAGGACCTCTCGGTCCTGCTGGACCAGGGGAAGCTGGACTTCGCCCTCCTCCACCGGCCCAACCCCTACCCCCAGTTCGCCTTTCAGCACCTGCGGCATGAGCGCATCCTGCTCTTTCTCCGCCGGGACGCCCCCGTGCTGGAGCGCCTCTCCCCTGCTGAGGGTGACCGGGGACTGCCCCACCTGTCCTGGCCGGAGCTGTCTGCCCTTCAGGACACCCCCTTCCTGCTGCTGAAAAAGGGGCAGAACCTGCGGGAGCAGGCGGAGTACATCTTCCAGTCCGCCGGCATCCAGCCTCCCGCCGCCCTGACCACTCTCAGCCTGACCACCGCCCTGGGACTGGCGGCGGAGGGGTGCGGGGCCGTCCTGGCCTCCGAGGCGGTGCTGGACGGGGACTTTCTGCCCCCCTCCCTCCTCCCCTTCACCGTGGGCGACCCGCCGGTGCGGTGGGAGGTGGGCTTCGCCAGCCGGGCCGGCGTCCCCCTCTCCGCCCCCGCCCAGCTGCTGGTCCAGGCCATCCAGGATGCCTTTGGGGACGGACCGGCGCAGGCCGGTGCACCTTCAACGCCTGTCTAAACGTACAGCGCCCCTCCGTCCAGACGGAGGGGCGCTCAGGCTGTCAAAAAAGTCCAAGGACTTTTCCGACAGCCTGAAAATGCCAATACTTTCCCACCGCTGCGCGGCGGAAAAGTCCTCGCTGCGCTCGCTGAACGCCTTGCCATGCAAGGCATTCAGGGCATTCGATCCCACTCGAGGCGGGCTGCCGCCCCCTCGAGCTCCCCCGCCAAAACTGAGGCGCATTCTGCTCAACAGAGGTTTTTTGACAAGCTGAGCATCCCTCCGTCTGGACGGAGGGATGCTGTTTTCCCTTTTCCCTTAAATTTTGACGCGGCGGACCGCCAGCCACACCAGGCCGCCCGCCTGATAGGCCAGCAGGTCCCAGGGGTCTCCCACCGCCTCCGGCTTCCACAGAGGGGCCAGGACCTCCCACACCAGGGCGCACAGGAGGAGAAAGGGGACGGTCGCCCTCCAGGAGGCCACAGGCGGCAGCCGCCCCAGGCTCAGCAGCAGGTCCAGCCAGGCGCAGATGGCCAGCCCGGCAAAGACGTCGTTGGCGTAGCAGGCCAGAAACCACCCAATCGCGCCCCCCACGCTCCCCCGCAGGACGTGGACGTTCAGCAGATAAAAGAGCCCCGCCCCCAGGCACAGGGCCAGATCCAGCCCCCGCCGCTTTTGGTCCGTCACAGGAAGGAGAGGATCAGAATGGCGGCGATGACCCCCACGATCACCGCCCCCACCGTGGCCCCGAAGGACATGGGCGTCCGGCTGGGCTGCGGGCCGGGGAGGGACTGGGGCGGCACCTGGGGCTTCTGCACCAGCTCCTCCGCCGAGCTGCCGTCGCTGTCCCGGTAGACCGCCGCCATCCCCGGCGCGCGGAAGGCGGCCAGGGCCTCCGAGGCCCGCTGGGCGGACAGCCCCCACATGAGAGAGACGGGGGCGCGGAACAGCAGCGCCTCCAGCTCCTCCTGGGAGCGGCGGCAGATGGGGAACTCCGGGGCGCACCAGGGCCGTCTGGACAGCCACGCCAGCGCGTCAAAGGCGGCGGTGAGATTTTTGCGGGGGTTCACCAGCACCAGAGAGTAGGTGTCCGCCTCCTCCTTTAGGAGGGGGTGTCCGCACTGGGGGCAGTACCGGTCCAGGCCGGTGACGATGGTCCCGCAGCTCCCGCACCGGGCGGGGGGCGCCTCCCGGGCCCCCTCCTCCCCCAGCAGCAGCCAGTCGCAGGACACCCCGCAGATCCGGCACAGCTCGGCCACGTATGCCACATCCGGGTTTGCCTGGCTGCTCTCCCACTTGCTCACCGCCTGGCGGGAGACACCCAGCCGGTCCCCCAGCTGCTCCTGGGACAGTCCGGCCTTCTTGCGGGCCAGGGCGATGCGTTCTCCTAAGGTCATGGAAGTTCCTCCTTGGTGGATGGGGTTTTTGTTTCTTCTTTATCGGGGGATTTTGCCGCCCACTCCTACGGCGGACACAGAAAGCCGTTTCTTCTGTCGTAGGGGCCGGACACTGGCCGGCCCGCGTGAGGGGCTTCTGCCATTCCGGCCCCCACCCTCATCCGCCTCGCATACGCTCGGCACCTTCCCCCTTGGAGGGGGAAGGCTCGGGCGGCTGATAGCCGCCCCTACGGCGAACACAGAAGCCGTCCCCCATTTCGTAGGGGCCGGTCCCAGACCGGCCCGCCGATCACGGACCAGCTGTCGCCTGCTCGGCCAAGCCAGGCGCGGCTGTGGAATCGCACCAGCTTCAATTTTTGCAAACCCAGGGCCCAGTGGCCCGGCGGGAATTTAGAGCAGCCACTCAGATTTTGCGCGCCGGAAATCTTTGACATATTCCCAGGTACGCGTCCCCCGTAATGGGGGTTCTAGGGGCGGCGGCGAATATGGACACGAAGTGTCCATCCTGAGCCGACCCCCTAGCGTCTTTTGGTTCCTTTTCCACGTGGAAAAGGAACTCGCCCCGCAGGGCGAAACCCTGCAAAACGGCGCGCCGAGTCGTGGCCCAGGCCAGCTTCTCTTGCCCCTGCGGGGCAATTCACCTTCTCGCGCCCTACGAGGTGACCGAAACCTGCCCCCTCATCCCCCCTTCCGGGACACCTTCACCCGAGGGAAATCGTAAAAAGAGCAGGCGGCAAAAATTCCACTTAAACTTTCTTTCATCATACAACCCCTCCCCTCTTTTGGCAAGGAAACCGGGGTAGAATCCCGTCAACCCCAGGTTGCCCCGGGGAAAACCTCCAAAATTTTTCTCCAAACTTGACACAGCGGGGGACGGATGGTAATATAATGTCTCGTAAGGCGCTGTGAACGGAAGAGTAGCGTTTGCTCCAAAGAACAGAGAGGGCCCTTCACCGGCTGAAAGGGGGCCTGCGGCGGGGAGACGTGAAGTGCGTCCGGGAGCGCGGCGGGTAATGCCGCCCGAATGGACCTCGTTACCGGTCCGGCAAGCGAGAAATGAGAGTGGAACCGCGATGACATCGCCTCTTATCCCCTTTGGGAATAAGAGGTGTTTTTCTTTTTCTCCGGCCTGTACCTCGGTCCATGGGGAGGGCGGGGAAAACCGGAAAACGCACGGTCTCTCTTCTCGGTGTGTCTGTGAGGAGGAACCCAATGTTCAAAAACCTAATGGAGACCCTGGAGGCCTATCAGCGCCGGGACCCGGCGGCCCGGAGCAAGCTGGAGATTTTCCTGCTCTATCAGGGGGTCCACGCCACCCTGTATCACCGCCTGGCCCACTGGCTATACTGTCATAACCGGAAGTTCCTGGCCCGGTTTGTCTCCCAGTGGAGCCGGTTCTGGACCGGCATCGAGATCCACCCCGGGGCCAAGATCGGCCG
>ERZ1643247.893-NODE-893-length-32000-cov-5.993364_pt1 | contig 32000 bp, 27 predicted proteins | sample MGYA00579264_ERZ1643247 | MGnify/ENA primary metagenome ERZ1643247 (study PRJEB29033, sample SAMEA4952262) | chicken gut metagenome | biome: Broiler Chicken; feature: Gastrointestinal Tract; material: Caecum | place: Ireland | collected 2018 | study: Broiler... | reverse complement strand
CAAAGCATGAATCCCTGCCATAGGGCATAAGCTGTTTTTGGTGCGACAGCCCCTTCAAAATCAGGTATCTGTCCGTTCTCTGTCGGGAATCTTTCTACCCTTCTTCTCCCACCAGGTGCTTCAGCTCTTTCACGCTCTCGGTCTGGTCGGCGGTCTGGTGGCTGGCTTTGCCGGCGTAGTTCTTAACAAAGGTCTGGGCTTTGTTTACCGGCTGTCTGGTGCCGGCACCGGCGACGCAGCCGCCCGGGCAGGCCATGCCTTCCAGGAGGTAGCCCTGGTAGCGGCCGGCTTTGGCGAGGGCCATGAGTTTTTTACATTCTTTCAGGCCTTCGGCGTTGGCCACCTGCATTTTGTGGTCCGGATATTTTTTGGCGATGACGTCGGCAACGGCGCGGGCTACACCGCCGGATACGGCGAAGGCACGTCCGTCGGCGGAGGAGTCGTTGACGCCGCCCGGCAGTTCTTCGATGGTATTTAAGTCGATGCCGCGGGCCGCGAAGATTCCGGTCATTTCTTCAAAGGTCAGCACAAAGTCAACTTCACTGCGGACTGCCGGGTCCATAGCCTCAAGTTTTTTAGCGGAGCACGGACCGATAAATGCCACTTTAGAGCCCGGACGGGTATGTTTGATCAGACGGGCGGTCAGGGTCATCGGCGTGAGAGCCATGGAAACACAGTCGGCGTAGTCCGGGAACTCTTTTTTTGCCATGGCGGACCAGGCCGGACAGCAGGATGTCGCCATGAACGGCAGTCGTTCCGGTACATTTTCCATGAAGTCGTCGGCTTCCTGCACGGCACATAAGTCGGCGCCGATGGCCACCTCAAATACGTCGGTGAAGCCCAGCTGCTTGATGGCGGCACGAAGTTTTCCGGAGGTCACTTTCGGGCCGAACTGTCCCACAAAGGCCGGCGCAATGGCGGCGTATATCTTTTCACCGGACTGGATGCCCCGGATAACCTGAAAGATCTGGGACTTGTCGGAGATGGCGCCAAACGGACAGTTTACCAGGCACATACCGCAGGAAACGCATTTATCATAGTCGATTTCCGCCTTGCCCTGTGAGTCGGAATGGATGGCGTCCATGCCGCAGGCCGCCGCGCACGGGCGTTCCTGGGTGATGATGGCGTTATAGCTGCAGGCCGTCGCACAGCGGCCGCATTTGATACATTTGTCCTGATCGATGCTGGCTCTGCCGATGGTGCGATCCAGATGCACCGCGTCTTTCGGGCAGACTTCCATACACGGATGAGCGAGACAACCCATGCAGCCCTCGGTGACGATGAGACGCTTCTCCGGGCAGGCGTTGCAGGCAAACTTGATAATATTGATCAGCGGAGGTGTGTAGTAAGTCTCCGGACGGTCCGCTGCTTCCACGTCCTCGGATATCGGCGCCTGGTTGCCGGCGTCGCGGCACGGCAGGCCCATGGCAAGACGCACTCTCTCTCCTACGATGGCTCTCTCCAGGAACACGTCATTTCGGAAGTTCGCCACGTCCCCAGGGATGATCTCGTACGGGATTTTCTCAATATGCTTTTCCACAGACGCCTCTTCCTGATAGGCCATTTTGGCTACCTCTGTAAAAACCATATGACGGATATCCTGTATTCTTGTCTCGATTCCTCTCATAAATATTTGTCCTCCTATCTCTCTTTATTCTTCTTATTTTAAAATAAGTATTATATGATGCATAATGCAATACTGTCTTAATAATACCTTGTTTGTAAAGATTTTAAAAGCATTTCTTGTCTTTTTTTACTTTCTGTTTTTGTGCATTCTGCTAATTGATGAACATTTTTCAGCAGTATATAATAAACGGGTATTTATCATGCACATCGAGGAGAAAATGTATGAATTTTGATTTTTACGCAAAAATAATGCGTCCGTTTCAGACGCATCCCGGTTATATATCTATTTTAAATGTTTTGAACCGCATCCTGACTCTGGCGGGTTTTCTTTTTTATCCCGCTCTGCTGGTATGGATGGCCGTAATGCTCGACAAACGGTTCTTTGCGTTTCTGTTTCTTCCGGCGTTTTTCTTTCTGGCCATGAGCCGGATACGGAAGCTCATCAACAGCCCGCGCCCTTACGAAGTATATGACATACAGCCTCTGATTGCCAGAGACGGCCACGGACAGTCTTTTCCAAGCCGACATGTGTTCTCCATCTTTCTGATCGGCACACTCTGGTGCGGCACTCTGATGCCAGCCGGCATCTTTCTTCTTTCGTGCGGAATACTTCTGGCAATGATTCGCGTTATCGCGGGGGTTCATTTTCCGAAAGATGTCCTCTGCGGTGCTGCACTCGGCATTTTCTGCGGAGCGCTGACATTGTTTATCAGCGCTCTGTAGAAGCATTGGAGCGTCAGTATTTCACGGTGTTTTCTTTTTCGCACCCTTTTTTCTTTTTGTTCCGATACATTCGTTCATCCGCCTGGTTGATCATGTCATTGAGGAAGTTTTTGGTCTTCTCAAAGTCTTCCGTATAGGAAATACCGAAATCCGCTGTGATATGCCTGGTCTCATTTTCTCCATAGGCAATACCGGCAAGCAGTGCGCAAATCTCTTCAATCCGGCTGTACACACGTTTTTCCGGGCAATTGAGGAAAATGACCAGAAATTCATCCCCACCGTAGCGTATAACGGAATCGCTGTCCCGCACAGAAGTTTTTAAAACTGAGGCTACTTTCACAAGTACTTCATCTCCTGCCAGATGCCCGTAGGTATCGTTAATTTCTTTAAAGCTTCGAATATCCATGAGTATCATGGCAACACTCCGAAGCTCTTCCCCCGGACGCATCTTGTCAAGAAACATCCATTCATTAAGAAAACGCCGGTTATAAAGCCCGGTCAGCTCATCGGCGTATATTTTCTCATAGATATCTTCGGACATGTAAACAAGACTTCTCTGCTGCCTCAAATCCTCGATCTCCGGATTCTTTTCAATGAGCGGTATGATCTTTTCCTCATATTCAGAGACCGGCATTGGTTTTGAAAAATAATATCCCTGAATATAATCACACTGTATTCTCTTTAAGAAATCAAACTGTTCTTCTGTCTCTACGCCTTCTGCGATCACCTTAAGCCGCAGCCATTTAGCCATGGACACCACAGACGAAAGAATCCTCTTGCTCTTGAAATCATTGGAATGAGAAAAAAGAAACTTCATATCAAGTTTCAGATAATCCACCTGTATATCCTTCAGCGTATTCAGAGAGGAAAAACCGCTTCCAAAATCATCCATCATAATCCGGAAACCTCTTTTACGAAGCTCGCAGATCATGCTGTTGACAAAGTCCGGATTATCCATATAGGCGCTCTCTGTCAACTCCAGCTGAAGAAGCCCCGGTGAAATATCATATTTTTTCACCAGGTAGGTGAGCTTATCGGGCAGACCCGCATTGGAACAGTCAACTCGTGACATATTGACGGAAATAGGCGCCGGTGTCAAACCTTCATCTTTCCATTTTTTTATGTACTGACAGACTTTCTCCCAGACATAGTAATCCAATTTCTCGATAAATCCGTTTTTTTCCAGAACTGGAATAAACTGCGTAGGAGCAATAAGCCCTTTTTTAGGATGATTCCAGCGAATCAGCGCCTCAGCTCCGTAAGGCAGCTGCGTATAGCCATTGTATTTTGGCTGAAAATAGATAACAAACTCTTCATTCTCCAGAGCAGGACGCATATCATTGAACACTTCCTGCTCCTGTGTAATCTGCTGACCCAGCTTCTCATCGTATACACCTATGTAATCCTGATAACGATTTTTTATTTTCCGGCTTGCCATAGTCGCCAAAATAAACATATTTTCTGCCGGCGTACTGTTATCCTCTATACAATATATTCCGAAAGACGGTTCAAGAGCAAAACTCGTACTATAGGAAAGAATCTGACAAATCAGAAACTGGAGCATACTATCACAGTCTCTTTTCTCATAAGGAATACAGATGCCAAAAATATCTGATTCTATACGTCCGAATGTACAGTATGGATAATGACTTGAAATATTCCGCAGAAGGTCCGCCATAAAACACAGAATGCGATTTCCTCCCTCTTCACCCCAATAGGAATTAATAAGCCGAAATCGTTTGATATCCATACGAATGAATACAAAAGGCTCCTTCAGATGTTTCTGCAGCATCTGCTCTGTTTCTTTAAAAAAATGCATTCGATTATAAAGTCCGGTTACAGAATCATGCTCTGCCAAATGCTGCATTTTCTTTAAATACCCCATACGGCTTCTGGCAATAGCATTTTTCAGACGTGTCATGAGAATCCGCTCTTTATATGGCTTAATGATAAAATCCCAGGCTCCCAGCTCCAGCGTTCTCTCCTCTGTGGTAATATCGCTGTCTCCGGTCATGGCAATCACGGGGATACTCTCCCACCGGGATCCCTTAAGTTTTTTCAAAAATTCATATCCATCCATGACCGGCATTACAATATCAAGTAAAATTGCGATAATCTCCTCATTTTTCTCTTCAAGAATCGACCATGCCTCCGCCCCGTTTTCTGCCTCCAGCACATCATACGCATTCTGAATCATATAACGCAGAATCGTTCTGTTTATTTTCTGGTCTTCCACAATAAGTATCGTGTTTCTATCTTCCTTCATCCCAACGCTCCATTACGAAAAAAAAGGTGCTGCAGTTACACAACACCTTTCTTAATTACAGATTGATTAGTCTTCTTTTGGAGTATCCAGCGCTTTGATACTCAGACTGATTTTTCTCTCATCTTTTTTGAAATCTACAACCTTCGCTGTAATTTCTTCACCAACCTTTAATACATCGGAAGGCTTCTCGATATGCTCTTTTGCAATCTGAGAAACATGAAGAAGTGCGTCAACACCCGGCTCCAGTTCGATAAATGCGCCGAAATCTGTCATGCGGGCAACCTTACCGGTTACAACATTACCTACTGCATATTTCTCATCTGCAGTCAGCCAAGGGTTGGTCTCAGGGAACTTTAAGGATAACGCGATCTTCTCGCCCTGAATATCCTTGATCAGCACTTTAACCTGCTCGCCTACTGTGAAGACCTTCTTAGGATTCTCCACACGTCCCCAGCTCATCTCAGAGATATGCAGAAGACCGTCAGCACCGCCCAGATCGATGAATGCACCGAAATCTGTTACATTCTTCACTGTTCCTTCTACAGTCATGCCAACTTCGATTCTTGCAAATAATGCTTCCTGTTTTGCCTTCTTCTCGGCAACCAGAAGCTGTTTGCGGTCACCAATGATTCTTCTCTTGCGAGGATTAAACTCTGTGATAACGAACTCGATCTCCTGTCCGTCATATTTCTTTAAGTTCTTCTCGTAAGTATCAGATACGAGGCTTGCCGGGATAAATACTCTTGTATCTTCCACAACAACGCTTAATCCGCCGTCAAGTACTTTGGCAACAGTAGCTTTTAATACTTCCTTATTATTGAAAGCCTCTTCCAGTCTCTTGTTGCCTTTTTCTGCTTTCAGTCTCTTGTAGGTTAAGAGAACCTGTCCCTCACCGTCATTCACTTTCAGAACCTTAGCCTCCATCTCGTCGCCAACCTTGGCTACAGTAGTCAGGTCTAAGTTCTGGTCGTTGGAATATTCGTTTCTTGTAATGATACCGTCAGATTTATATCCAATATTTAAGATGATCTCATCCTCTTTTACATCGATAATAGTACCCTGTACAACCTCTCCATTTCTGATTGTCTTAAAACTTTCTTCCAGCATCTGGTCAAAACTCATTTCCGCCATGCTTTCATGAACCTCCTTGATAATATTGTTTGGGGTCGATGCCCCTGCAGTAATACCGAGTATCCCGATATTATGAAAATCCTCCATATTCAAATCATTTTTTGTTTGTATATAAAAAGTATTACTACATTCTTTTTTACTTATCTCAAAAAGTTTTTGAGTGTTCGAGCTGTGTCTGCCGCCGATGACGATCATCGCGTCGGAACGCATGGCCAGCTCTCTGGTCTCCTTCTGCCGTTCCTCCGTGGCATTACAAATCGTATTAAAAACATTTATATCATAACCCTTTTCTGAGATAATTTCAACTAAATATTGAAACTTATTGTAGTTAAATGTCGTTTGTGATACAATAGACAGCTTTGTATCCGCATCAACTGCAATTGCTTCTGCCTGTTCCCGATTCTCAATGACAATCGGCGTGGTATGGCACCATCCCATGATCCCTTCCACTTCCGGATGATGGTTGTTGCCTACAATAATAACTACTCTGCCGTCCCCGCTCTCCTTTTCCACGATTCTGTGAATCTTTCGGACAAAGGGACAGGTTGCATCGACCAGATCAAGACCTGCATCTGCAATCTCATCGTAAATCGCCTTGGGCACTCCATGGGAACGAATAATGATGGTTCCTTTCCCCAGGGAACGAAACTCATTGCTATCATTAATCACTCCGACTCCCTGCCGCTCAAGGTCAGCCACAACTTCATCGTTGTGGATAATGGGGCCATAAGTATAAACATTCTTCTTCGCAGATTCTTTATAAACTGTATCTACAGCTCTCCGAACCCCAAAACAAAAGCCAGCAGACTTTGCTATATTGATCTCCATTCTTTACTCCGGTAAAATTATTTTATTATATTCGGCAATGACCTTATCCACGACTTCGTCGATGGAAAGTTCCGAGGAATCTACCAGCACTGCATCTTCCGCCTTCTTAAGAGGGGCGATCTCGCGCTCCATGTCCTGCTTGTCTCTCTCGATGATATCTCTCTCAATCTGTGCAAAATCACAATCCGTTCCCTTCGCCTTAAGCTCATCGAAACGTCTCTTTGCACGGACAGCCGATGAAGCGGTAAGATAAATCTTGAGCGATGCATCAGGAAGCACGTTGGTCCCGATATCTCTTCCATCCATTAAAATATTGGATGTACGCGCCATATCTCTCTGAAGATCGAGAAGCGCCGCGCGAACGGCAGGAATCGCTGCTGTGAGGGACGCCATCTTCCCGACTTCCTCGGTCCTGATAAAAGGCGTTACATTCTCTCCATTCAGGAAAACCTGCTGCCTTCCTTCCCCGTCATATCCGAGGGTGACACGAATCTTCGGACACTCCTCCGAAATGCGTTCCGTATCATGACCATCAATCCCCTCTCTCAAAAAATAAAGGGCGATTGCCCGATACATAGCGCCTGTATCCACATAAATAAAATGAATCTTCTTCGCAATCTCCTTGGCAATGGTACTCTTTCCAGCTCCCGCCGGACCATCAATCGCAATACTGTAATACATGGATACTGCCTCCCGTCCTCTGGTATTCATCTGTTCTATGTCTAGTGACACAGCATTGCCTACACTAAATCATTCTATCACAAAAAAAGCAAAAAAGGAACCCCTTTTTATGCAAAAAATCCTGCCGTATATCCCGTAGACCAGGCAATCTGCAGATTAAATCCTCCCGTTACCGCATCCACGTCAAGAATTTCTCCGGCAAAAAAAATATTTTTTACCAACTTGGACTCCATAGTGGTCGGCGAAACCTCTTTTACGCTGACGCCGCCCCGGGTGACGATCGCCTCTTCAAACCCCCGCACTCCGGCGATATGCATTTCCAGCCCTTTCATGATCTCGATCATCCTGCGGCGCTCCTTTTTGGTGATATCCCTCACCTTCTTATCTTCCGGCACGCCGGCTTCCCTCAGGAAAACAGGAACCATCTTCCGCGGCAGCATCCGTTCGATGACATTGGAAATATTTTTATTGCGGTAGATATCAAACTCCCGCAGATAGCGTTTTTCCAGCTGCTCCGCAGTCAGAGACGGCTTCAGATCAAGAATCAGCGTAAGCCTGCCGTCTTCCAGCGCTTTTTGATACTTTCCGAGGCAGGTGCTTGCCGTCAGGACCAGCGGCCCGCTGACGCCAAAATGCGTAAACAAAAACTCGCCAAATCCCTCGTAGATCACTTTTTTCTGCTGTTTAACACGTATGGAAACATTTTTCAGAGTCAGCCCCATGAGCTCCCGGCACCAGTTTTCCTTCATAATAAAAGGCACCAGCGATGGATACGGCGGTTTTATACTGTGACCGACGGAACGTGCCAGCCGGTATCCGTCCCCATCGGAACCGGTGGACGTATACGAACAGCCGCCGGCGGCAAGGATGAGGGAATCCCCCTCGATGGTTTTGCCGTCTGAAAGCTGCACCCCTGCAAAAGATACATTCCCGGCGTCATGATAAAGCAGTATTTTTTCCACTTTGGTATGGTAATGAATCTGTACTCCATTCCGGTCACAGAGCCTTTTCAAAGTTCCGATCACATCGGAAGAATGGTCGGACTGAGGGAAAACCCGCTGCCCGCGCTCCACCTTGGTTTTCAGCCCCGCATCATTCAGCAGCCGAATCATATCATCGTTATTGAACCTGGAAAAAGAGCTGTAGAGGAACCGGCTGTTGGTGGCTACATGGCTTAAAAATTCCTCCGCGTCACAGGCATTGGTAATATTGCAGCGTCCTTTGCCGGTAATAAAAAGCTTCTTGCCAAGCTTTTCATTTCTTTCCAGAAGGATAACTCTTTTCCCTTCTCCGGAGGCAGAAATGGCAGCCATCATTCCGGCTGCCCCTCCGCCAATTATTATTACCTTTTTCATATCTTTGTGTATCCTCTCAGAAACTGTTGTAATCAGCACTTCTGTTATAGACATCATACTCATTCCAGATTTCTTCCAGAGCCATGAGCCTTTTTTCCACATCGTCCTTTCTCTGCAAAGCGATGGCTGTCACCAGTGCATTTACCACACTCAAGGCACAAACAAGAGAATCCACAATGGTCATCACATCGCTTTTGGCAAACAAACTGCAGTCGGCAAACTCAACGATCGGAGCCTGAGCATTGTCGGTAAGCGCGATCGTTTTTGCCCCATGATCCTTGGCAAACTGCAGGGCAATCATCGTCCTCTTGGAATACCTTGGAAATGTAATGCCGATCATCACATCGTTGGGCTGCATATTGTATATCTGCTCCAACGTTTCTGAAGTACTGTTGGCATCCACCACGATTACATTATCGAACAGCATTTTGAAATAATATCCCATGAGTCCTGCCAGATGAGCCGCGCTTCTTGTTCCCAATATATATAATCTTCGGCCTTCGTTGATAAACTTTACCGCTTTGTTGAATTCTTCTTCATCAACTCCATTCTGAATAGTATCCCGCAGCCGTTCACAGTCCGTGGAGAGGATACTCTTCAGGACGCCCTTCTCCTGATAACGTTTGGAGGAAAGGGACATCCTCTGCATCGAATTGGAATTAGTTTTGACAATCACCTGAATGGCTTTCTGCAGCTCCGGATAGCCGTCATAATCCAGCTGATACGCAAAACGAACCACCGTAGATTCACTGACACCGGCTTCTTTTCCAAGTTTGGAGGCTGTCAGATATGCCGCCGTATCAAAATTATCAGTAATATATTGCGCAAGCCTCTTCTGTCCTTTACTGAAGCTTGCAGATTTATTCTCTATTCGCTGTAATAAATTCAAATGTTCCAACTCTAACAATCCACCTATTCTCTGTATACTATATTACGTTTTCTCCCGCCGAAGGCAGCAGAATCCCTGTATCACAAGAAATCCCCGTGCGGATAATACCGCACAGGGAGAAGCCATCTCCGCCAAATAAAATCTGAAGGCAGAGACGGGCTATATCCATTATTTACCCGGATAAACAATGACAGAATCCACATCGTAGCCTTCCAGCTCTTTTCTTCCCTCAAGCCCGGCCAATTCCATAAGGAACAATACTTTTACGACTTTTCCGCCAAGCTTTTCAATCATCCTGATGGCAGCCGCAGCCGTTCCGCCGGTCGCCAGCAGGTCATCGACCAGAACCACTCTCTGTCCCGGAAAGATCGCATCCTTATGCATCTCAATGGTTTCCGTACCATATTCCAGATCATACTCTTCACTGATGGTCTCTCTTGGCAGCTTGCCCTTTTTCCGGATTGGCACAAAACCCTTGCTCTTATTGTAAGCAAGCGGCATGCCAAACAAAAATCCCCGGGCTTCTGCCCCGGCAATCACATCGAACTCCATTCCTTCCAGCCGTTTCATCATCTCATGAATACTCAGCTTTAATCCTTCCGGATCCTGAAGGACAGAAGTCACATCCCGGAAAATAATGCCCGGTTTTGGAAAATCCGGAATACTTTTGACATAATCTTCAAGCTTTCTCACTTTGCCCACCCTTTCTCTAACATAATGTATTTCTCCCTATGCGCCGCAACTGACGCTGTGCAGGAGCTCTTATGTTAAACTGCATTTTTATTATAGCAGAAATGCCATCGAAAAAACAGAAAAAATAGCAAATCCCTATGAAATTCTTTCCTTAAGCTGCAGATCACAAAACAGTTCTATGGCGCGCGCCACTCCTTCTTCATCATTGGTCACCGTCACATAATCTGCCGCTTCCTTCACACTGTCCTCGCCATTTTCCATGGCAACGCCCACTCCGGCATTCCTTACCATTTCCAGATCATTATTGCCGTCGCCGCATGCCATGATCTGCTCCATGGAGATACCCAGAATCTTTCCGAGATTCAGGAGCGCATCTCCTTTATTGCATGTACAATGATTAATCTCCAGATTGTTAGTCAGCGAGCAGGTTACTGCCAGATCAGGAATCTCGCTCAGCTCCCGGAACGCCTGTTGTCTCTTTTCTTCATCACGGAAGAACATGTTGATTTTTTCAATAGGCGATTTATGCTCCTTCACCCATTCCCGCAGATCTTCAATACAAGTTCTGGAACTTTTGACGAGGCGCTGAATCAGCGGTTCAATGCCGTAGTCATTAAGATTCTCGTAGAACCTTGCTTCGCACCATCCATTGCCCTCTGCGTAAGCATCATAGAAAGTGTCATATCTTTCCAGTATATCAAACACCTCCAGCGCCCTGTCCCAGGCAATGCCGTTGGTATACACAGCTTTTCCTGTAGCCAGCTCCACCACAGCTGCACCGTTGGAAGAAATCACATAGTGAACGCCCTCCATCTTCATAAGCTCTTCAGGAATTCCTGACCATACTCGTCCCGTAGCAGGAAGCACTTCGATTCCCTGCCGAATACATGCTTCCAGCACCTCTTTCGTGTGGGGCGTCAGTTTTTTATCTGTCGTCAGTGTCGTTCCGTCCAGATCAAGACCGATGAGACGGATATCTCTTTTCTCCACTATCTTTTTTGCCATTGACCATCCCTCATTTACTGTTATTTTATCTCTTGGTTCTATTTCTGTTATTTTTTTATCTGCATCCTTATGCGATGTCTTTTTTGCAGGAAAAGCGATAATTTTTTATCACGATCTGCATGGTACGCTGTCCTCTCCACTCATTGACTTCCGGATAATATGTACAGTCCATGCGAACGGCAGAAGATAATCCTTTTTTGATCCGCTCTGTCTCTTCTTTGCCGCAGCAATTCTCCATGTCCTGAAAGAAAAGAGATGTATCGCCAAAATAAATGGCATCTATGCTGTATCCCTTCTCATCCCGAAGAAACATTTTCAGACAACGTCCCGTACTGCCAAGAATCCGGGCTCCGGTTATGACAAAGCCTTTCTGCGCAAAGAGCGGCTTCTGATTTCCGTTGCCAAAAGGTTCCAGCATATCAAGCTCAGTCAGAAATTCTTCAGACAGCCAGGAAACAGGAAGAGCAATATCAATGTGCACTTTTTTGACAAAATCTTCCTCTGTGAGCTGCGCATTGGCATTGAGACGCTGCCGCAATTCGGACAGCCTGCTCTCTTCCATGGAAAGTCCCGCGGCCATAGGATGCCCTCCGAACTTTGTAAAGCACTCCTTCACTTTGACCATCTCATTATACATATGATATGTCTCAATGGAACGGCCGGAGCCTTTGAGTCCTTCCCTGGTTCTCGTTATTACAAAGACCGGTTTATTATAGCACTCTCTGATTCTTCCTGCAATAATTCCTGCAATACTTTCATGGCAATCCGGCAAAAATATAACAAGCACTTTATCTTGCATCTGCCCGGTTTCTTCCAGATACCGATGCGCTTCCTCCTCGCCCTTCCGCGTCATTTCTTTTCTCTCGGAATTTAGCTCCAGCAATTCCTCCGCCATGGCCCGGCAGGCAGATTCCTCCGTACACAGCAGTAGATCCAAAGCTTTTTTTGCCGTCTTAAGCCTTCCGGAAGCATTAATACAGGGGCCCAGAATAAAACCAAGATGATAGGCAGTGATCTTTTTGTCCTCAAGATGATTGGCATCGATCAGCGCTCTCAGCCCGCGAATCTTTGTTTCATTCATGCGACGAAGCCCTTCTTTTACAAGAATCCGGTTTTCATCCTGCAAAATCATCACGTCGCAAACTGTCGCCATGGCTGCAATCTCCAAAAACTCCTGCGCTTCCCGCCGTCCAATCCCAAAGGCATCATACAACAATTCAATAAATTTATAAACTACCACTGCGCCGCAGATATTTTTAAACGGGTATGCGCAATCCTCCTGTTTCGGATTAATCACGGCAGCTGCCTCCGGAATCTGCTCTGTCCTGACGCCGTCTTTTTCAACAAACGGAACATCATGATGATCCGTCACCACAAAAGTCATTCCAAGACCGTTGCCGTAACTGATCTGCTCTGCGGCAGCAATTCCATTATCACAGGTGATGACCGTATCCACACCATCTTCATACGCCTGGTCAATCAGATGTTCATTAATTCCGTACCCGTCAGCCACCCGGTCAGGTATACGATAATCCACCTGAGCGCCGCAGCGGGCCAGCCCCCGATACAGAATATAGTTGGAGGATACGCCATCCACATCATAATCCGAGATAATGCGAATCTTTTTTCCCGCCATGATTTTCTCTTTGATCACCTGAACACCTTTTTCCGCGTCTTTCAGCAATGACGGTTCATACAAATCCTCCAGAGAGCCGTAGAGATATTTCCGCATTTCTTCTTCTGTCGTCAGATTTCGATTTCTCATGAGTCTTGCCAGTACAGGACTGATCCCAAAATGTCTGGCGATTCCATTGAAATCCGCTTTTTTTGCGGATATGAACCACTGCTCCATTCGGTTTCCTCCTTTCTGTCATCCGGCGGCAAAAAGAAAGGGGCGCCTTCTGGCAGCCCCCTGCTTTTTGCTGTTTTAACGATACAATCGGGAACTCGCATCGTTCATGCATGTTCCTCTTTATTTCTTTTTCCTCTTGGAGGTCTTCTTTTCTCCGGCCTTATTGTTCTCCTCAATTTTTGCCGTATTTTTCTTTGCAGAAGCCTTTCTCCTGTCAAAAATCATCTTCATGCGATACCACAGCGGACCAGTGATGCATACGGAAGAATATGCGCCAAATACAACGCCGCACATCAAAGTCAGCGAAAACTCTTTGATAGATGCAACGCCTACCACATAAAGAATCGCAATGGTAATAAAAGTAGTCAAAGACGTATTGATCGAGCGGGTAAAAGTCTGACTGATACTGGTGTTAACCACCACATCCAGACCTTGTTTAACCATCTGATTGTCTTTCAGATTCTCACGAATACGGTCAAATATAACGATGGTCGCATTGATCGAATAACCGAGAATCGTCAGCATACATGCGATAAATGTACTTCCCACCGACAGTCTGGCCACGGAATATACCGTAAAGACACAGAGTACATCATGAAGCAGGGCAAGTACCGCACTGACGCCAAACTTCACATCCTTAAACCGGAATGCCACATAAATGAGCATACAAATTGATGCAATGGCCACTGCAATAACGGCGTCCTGCCGCATTTCATTGGAAACACTTCCTGTAATCTGCTGTACCTGATAATCAGAAATCGAATAGCTGTCTTTTAATGTATTTTCCAGGGTCTCTCTCTGGTCAAGGGAAAGCTCTCCGGTCTTAACTACCAGCTCATTGGCTCCCTGTACTTTTTGACTTTGAACAGTTCCACCGCCGACACTCTCTCTTACCGTATCACAGATCTGCTGGTCAAGCTCATCTGTAATTTCATCATCCAGAGTCATGGTAATGGCGGTACCTCCTGAGAAATCCAGATCAAAATTAAGGATATTGCCGGTGGCATTTTTGTTGATCGGCAGGAACACAAAGCCCAGGATGATAACAATGGCAGAAGCAATCATACAGAACTTGCTGAACTTAATATAGTTAAATACTTTGAACACCTTCGCCCGGCCATAGAACTTCTCATCCTTAAGGCCAAGGTTATAAACACTGATCATCAGCCGTTTTGTCACAAACAAAGCTGTGAACATGGATAAAATAATACCGATGGCAAGAGTCTGTGCAAAGCCTTTTACCGTACCGGAACCTCTGAACCAAAGCACAGCCGCAGCGATGAGGGTAGTGATATTTCCGTCCAGAATCGCTGACAGCGCTTTATTATATCCGCTCTCAATAGCATTGATCACCGACTTCCCTGCGTTGATCTCTTCTTTGATACGAGTAAAAATTATGACATTGGCATCCACCGCCATACCAATTGCGAGGATCACGCCGGCGATACCGGGCAGCGTCAGCGTCGCATTAAATCCGTTGATGGCCAGCAGGTTCAGAATCACATAGCAAAGCAGAGCAAAACCTGACACCAGACCCGGAATCCGATAAAGAATCAGCATGAAAAGGAAAATCACCACAATACCGATGGCGCCTGCCAAAAGGCTCGTGTCAATGGCGTCCTGTCCCAGTCTTGCTCCAACCACATTGGACTGAACCTCGGTCAATGTCAGCGGGAGCGCTCCAATACGGATGGTGGAAGCCAGATCTTCCGCTTCCTCATAGCTTTCCATATTTTCGATGACACATTCGCCTTCTGTGATAGCCGACTGTACCGTAGGAGCACTGACAACTTCACCATCATAATAAATATAAATCGGTTTACCGATATTATTTGCCGTTGCATCAGCAAAAGCCTGTTTACCCTCTTCATCCATTGTCAGGGAAACCACATAATTATTGATACCGTTTTCATCATAGGTTCCGGCCTGCGCACTTTGGATGTTGGAACCCGTCAGAACAACAGTGCCATCTTCCGTCTGGAAGGACAGATCTCCCGGCTTACCCAGCTCTTCAAGAATAGCGTTGGCATCTGTCGCACCCGGAATCTCCACAGTGATCCTGTTGGAGCCTTCCTGATATACCTCTGACTCTGTGCTGTAATTCTGCACACGAAGCTGCAGCTTATATCTGGTATCATCCATATCCGTCTGGGACGGACTCTCCTCATTGACCTCATAGGTGACGCTGACGCCGCCTGCCAGATCAAGACCCAGTTCAATGTTTTTGGCAGAACCAAGGTGATCCTTTCCCAGTCCAACCAAAACTGTGTAAAGACACACAGCAGCGACAACTATAGTCACCAGAATGGTCAGAACCGCATTCCGCTTCGGATTGCTGTTCTTTTTACGTTTATTAGCCATCTTCTTACTCCCTTTCCTGTGCCAGCGCGGCCTGAATCATAATGGCACATTCTACACGTTTTCTTTCCATCTCACAGCTAAGCTCATAAGCGTCGTCAATGACGCCATGGAACTTGTAGGAATTCGCAGCACAGCCGCCGCTGCAGTAAAATCTCGCGAAGCATTCCCGGCATTTATCTTTCGTATATACATTGCACTGACGGAATTCATCGCAGATATCCGTTCTCTTTATGCCATCAAAGACATTGCCGAGAAGGAACTGTTCCTCACCCACGAACTGATGGCACGGATACAGGTCTCCCCACGGAGTTACCGCCAGGTATTCCGTTCCGCTGCCGCAGCCGGACAGACGCTTCGCCACACACGGACCGCCGGTCAGATCGATCATAAAATGGAAGAAATTAAATCCTTTTCCCTCCTGATTCCGTTTGATGATCTCTTTAGCAAGGCGGTCATACTCCTCAAAAATCTGCGGCAGATCTTCCTCCCGGATGGCGTACGGCTCTTCCGGTAGCCCTACCACCGGCTCCATGGAGATCTGTTCAAATCCCAGATCCGCCAGATGAATGACATCTTTGGAAAAATCCAGATTCCGTCTGGTAAATGTACCGCGCACATAATATTTCTGCTGATGTCTGGACTCCGCAAAACGGATGAACTTCGGCATGATGATATCATAACTGGACTTGCCGTTGCGGGTCGGGCGCATATAATCGTTGACTTCCTTCCGTCCGTCTACGCTCAACACCACGTTGTCCATCTCTTTGTTGGCAAACTCCATGATCTCATCATTGAGCAAAATACCGTTGGTTGTCAGAGTGAACCGGAAATGCTTGTCATATTTTTTTTCCAGGGAACGGCCATATTCCACCACTTCTTTCACAACGCCGAAATTCATGGTCGGCTCACCGCCGAAAAAATCCACCTCCAGATTATGACGGTTTCCGGAGCTTCGCACCAGGAAATCCAAAGCAGCCTTTCCCACCTCGGCGCTCATCAGCGCCCGGTCTCCTTTATATTCTCCCTCCTCCGCAAAACAATAGCGGCAGGCAAGGTTACAGTCATGGGCAATGTGAAGACATAAAGCCTTGACAACGGTCTTCCGTTCTTTCACTTCTTTTATGTAGTCTTCATATATATCGTCCGTAAACAGAAGGCCCTGTTCTTTTAATTCCTGAACCTCCTGATAAGCTTCTTCCACCTCTGATTCCCCGTACGGGAGCTGTTCTTTGATGGCATCCAGAGCATTGTCCTCAAAAAGAGCGACCACATCGTACACCACATCATCCACCACGTGGATGGCGCCGCTGCAGATATCCATCACGATATTATATCCGTTGTTTTTGTACTGATGAACCACAATCTGTCTCCTTTCTGTTCTCTAATCTTGCGTCATGCATCCGTATTATATTTTTATTTATCTCCGGCACTCATATACCATATGGGAATATGCCGTGACCCTGTCCAAATAGCAGATGCTTATGACACAACAGATAGGGTGAACAGAACCCTCTGCTCACCCTAATTGCAAACATGCCGGTATTATCCGGCCATATGCTGCGGTTCAATTATTTGTTGTTCTCGCAAGTCTGGTTGCCAACTGTACAGGATGTCTTGCATGCAGACTGACAGGATGTCTGACATTCGCCGCATCCGCCTTTGCACATGCTTACTGCATATGTCTTGTTGCCAGTAAGTGTTTTAACGCGCTTCATACCAAATGCCTCCTTGCTCATAATCTTCTATGTAGTCTGGGACGCGGCTTCCGCCGGACGTCTCAAATTACGGTGTCAGAATGACACTCCTTTGTGTAGTATAGCACAAACAATTTTATAAAGGAAGAGTTTTTTTCAGCTTAACATCCCGCCAAGCATCCCGCTGCCGGCGCAGTAAAGAAATGTGGTAAAAAGCTGAAACACCTTCATGGAAACATCCTGCCCGCTGCAAAGCCGCAGCAGGAAGATGAAAAGAAAATAAAGACATCCCACAGCCAGTCCCCACAGAAAGCCCCTCTTCTCATTTTTTCTCCCACAGAAAAAACCGCCGGCAAAACAGGAGATGACGCTGATGCAGATGATACCGATATTTTCCGCGCTGGCGGACATCTCCGTTTTCAGCATGATGAAAGCGAAGATCGCAATGAGAAGAATCGTCGCCGCAGCTGCCGCTGCCGCACCAGTCAGCAGCGCAAGCACCTTTTTCATTCCTTCCCTGTCAAAGATTCCGTCTGTTTTCATGCCACACCTCAGAATTTTTTTATAGTTTATGAAAGATGCGGCAGCTTTAGAACTGCTGTCTTCCAAACAGAAAACTGCCGCGGGCCCGCATCCGGTTCTCTCGGATGTATGCTCCGCGGCAGTCTGTCTTTCTTATTCTTCTTCTGTTTTTGTGAGATTCGGTTTCTCTACCGCTGCGATGGCGTCTTTCTGCATCGGGATACGGCAGTTACGGTTGTTGCCGAACTCTACGATCACAGTGTTGTCCATAATATCGATGATCACGCCGTAAAATCCGCTTGTGGTAAGGACGCTGTCTCCTGCCTGCATGCTTGCATGCATAGCTGCCGCTTCCTTCTGCTGTTTCTTCTGCGGACGAATCATCATGAAGTAAATGATCGCTCCAAAAACAACGATGTAAAGAATGATTGTTATGATGTTAGCACTTGCTGCCTGATTTAATAACATGTGATGTGATACCTCCATTTTCTTTTCTTTCTATATTATAATAACAGAATTATAATAACAAAACTAATTTACTTATAAATCCGGATGCTGTCCTGGCACACGGCTTCCGCTGCAACAAATTCTGCTGCTCTCTCAGCGAAGCTCCTCTTCCGGCGTCAGGAATCCTTCCAGAGTCTCTTTCTTGAACTCTTTGTAACGGTGTTCCTCGATGGCCGCCCGGATGCGTTCCATCAGATGATTGTAAAAATATAGGTTATGAAGAACGCAGAGTCTCATGCCGAGCATCTCTTTTGCCTTTAAAAGATGTCTGATGTAAGCGCGGCTGTAGGTTCTGCATGCCGGACATCCGCAGCCCTCCTCAATCGGCCTCGGATCAAGCTCGTACTTCTTATTAAACAGATTCAGCTTGCCGTGGGCTGTATAGACATGTCCGTGCCGGCCGTTCCGCGACGGATACACGCAGTCAAAAAAGTCCACGCCCCGGTCCACTGCCTCCACAATGTTGGCCGGCGTACCTACGCCCATCAGATATGTCGGCTTGTCTGCCGGCAGGCAAGGCACCGTCTCGTCCAAAATGTGGTACATCTCCTCGTGAGTCTCTCCCACTGCCAGTCCGCCGATGGCGTAACCGTCCAGATCCATCTCACTGATGATCCGCGCGTGTTCCTTCCGTACATCCGCCAGGATACCGCCCTGATTGATACCGAACAGAAGCTGATGCGGATTCACTGTATCCGGCAGACTGTTAAGTTCTGCCATCTTCGCCTTGCAGCGCGCCAGCCAGCGGGTGGTCCGCGCCACGGAGTTACGGATGTAGGACTCGTCCGCCTTGCTTGGGGGACATTCATCAAAGGCCATAGCTATGGTCGAACCCAGATTCGACTGAATCTGCATGCTCTCCTCCGGTCCCATGAAAATGTGGTGTCCGTCAATGTGGGACTGAAAATATACGCCCTCCTCTTTGATCCGCCGGAGTCCCGACAGGGAAAACACCTGAAATCCGCCGGAGTCCGTGAGAATGGGCCTGTCCCAGGCCATAAATTTATGGAGCCCTCCGAACTTCTTGATCAGCTCGTCGCCCGTACGCACATGAAGATGATACGTGTTGGACAGCTCCACCTGTGTTTCTATTGTCTTCAAATCGTCTGTGCTCACCGCTCCCTTGATAGCGCCCACCGTTCCCACGTTCATGAAAACCGGCGTCTCAATGGTGCCGTGCACTGTCTCAAGCCTGCCTCTTTTTGCCAGGCCGTCTCTCGTCAATAAAGTATACATATTCTCTCCTATTTTATACATACAAGCCCAATTCTAGCACAAAGGTTTGGATTACACAACTCCTTTTTGCAATTATTTCCACTGTGTTTTTTCTTTTATAAAGCAGGAAAAGCCGCTGACAGACCAAACCATTCTGTCCAGCGGCTCCAATGTAATCTGATATATAAGTATAAGAATATTTTTTCAGCAAATCAGAACATTTCTTTTCAGCGGAGATTCTCCCTATACGCAGTCTGCTCTTACATACTCCTCCGGCAATAGGACCACGCCGTCCCGATGAGCAGCACCGGTATCCAGATGGCAGCGGCAATGAACATGAGATGCACGTTCCAGACGGATAAGCTGCCCAGGTGCAGAAAATCCAGTTCTGTCATGGCGTATAGCAGGCTGTTGTTCAGGCCGATGGCGCCGCCCGGCAGCAGACACTGAAGCCAGTTACTCAGAACTTCCGGAGCTCCAATGTAGATAATGACCGGCAGGATACAGAAGAACATGGCGGCGGCAAGCGCAATGGCAGCGTTTTTAATCCGTGCGGACAGGAAAAGAATCAGACTAATCTGAGAGAGAAACAGCAGGAAGCTTCCCAGCAGGTTCACCCATTCCAGCTCTCCCATATTTAGCGCCGGAAGACTGCTGGCGGAGAAGATCATCTGCATGGAAGTTTTTGTACTCTCCCAGCCGAACAGCGTATTGGTAACGAGAATCCAGATGATACCGCACAACAGGAAAGTAATTCCGGTGATACACAGCGCTGACAGTATTTTTGTCACCGCAAGGCGAAGACGCCCGTATTTTGTGCATCGAAGAATATCATCCGAGCCGGTCTGATACTCCATGGAAAAAATCGGAGATACGATAACGGCGCAGAAAATGGTCAGCAGGAAAATGTACAGCACCTGATAGTCCATGCTGTTGCCTTCCACACCGGTATAGTATTGAAACGGCTTCTCCACTTTCTGATACATGACCTGCGCTTTGTCGATGTCCGACTGACTGCTTCCCTCCATGCGCATCAGGTTTGCCAGCCGCACCGGCGCTTTCTCATAAAATGTACCGACTTCTTCCAGACTGAGGGAAAGAAATCCCGGCGCCATGCCGGTTTTCTCATCGGAAAACACTTCCCGCACGCCGTGAACAAACGGCTGGTATTTTATCAGCCTGTCATAATACACTTCCTCCGGAAGTTCGTAACTGTCCGTGGCTCCATATTCCTTCAGGGCACTTTGATACTCCCGCACCGCCCGCTGTACATTTTCTGCCGTAACATCTCCGGATATATCCGCTCGCAGATCCTGCAGATAATGGACTGCCGCAAGACCGCTGAACTCTGTTCTTTCTCCATCTCCATTCTGTACACTGACGCCCTCAAAGGTAACCGGAATGTACGCCATCAGACCGGAAAGCAGCAGGGCAGCAAGAAGCAGAATCCATGTAACTCTCGTTCTTATGATTTTTTTCACTTCCAGCATAAATATTCTCATGATATACCTCCATTCTCCTGCGGGAACAGCCACAGGTACAGATCTTCCATCCGCGGAGCAGCAGAAATGCTCCCTGAAATCTGAGGTTCATCCGCCAGGTAGCGCAGAGAAATCTTTCCGCCCTCCTCATTTTTCAGATTGACAATCCTGAGCCGGTGTTCAAATTCCAGCAGACGTTCTTCAGGGATCTTGCCGCTCCATACCCTTCCTTCCACCATTTGGGTGAGCTCCTCCGTCGTCCCCTCGGCAATGATTTTTCCATCCTTCATGATGGCGTTTCTCATGGCGATGTACTCCACGTCTGATACGATATGTGTGGAAATGAGTACGATCTTATCGTGGGCAAACTCTGACAGGAGATTGCGGAAACGAACCCTCTCCCCCGGGTCCAGGCCGCTGGTCGGCTCGTCGAGCACCAGCACCTCCGGTTCATTTAATAGCGCCTGCGCGATGCCCACCCGCCGCTTCATACCGCCGGAGAGTTTGACGATCTTTTTATTTTGCACTTCTGTGAGAGTCATCTGTTCCAGCAGCTCCTCCACCTTCCGTTTTGTGTCCCTTTTCGTGAGTCCCTTTAATGCCGCCACGTAATAAAGATAGCCTTTGACTGTAAATTCCGGATAAAACCCGAAATCCTGCGGCAGGTAGCCAAACCGGTCCCGGTACTTTTCTTTCAGTTCCGTGATGGGAAGTCTGTCATATTTCACCTGCCCCGCCGTCGGACGCATAATGCCGGCAATCATCCGCATCAATGTTGTTTTTCCTGCGCCATTGGCGCCCAGCAGCCCCCAGACGCCCGGCGTCAGCCGCAAGGATACGTCGTCCACTGCCACCTTGTCCTTATACTTTTTTGAAATGTGATCCAAATATAATTCCATATACATTTCCTCCATAAAAATTGTACCTGTCATCATATAGTTAAATGAATGAACGAAAAGCCAATCCGGTTCTGTCCCTTGAAAATGAATCGGCATGAGAAAAATTTCGCTGTTATATATAGAAACGAATGAGAAAGGGAAAATGATTACATTTTTCAGAAAAATAGAACAAAGAATCCTGCTCGGCAGAACTCTCGCGCCGAGCACGATCGCTTTAGCTGAAAAAGAGGGTGTCGCAAAATTATCAAATTAGATGATAGAGCGACTCCCTCGCTTAATCTAAAGGGAAAAACGGAAGTAATCTCACCTGTACTGTGGCTTACTTCCGTTTTTTGGCGTACTTTAATAAAGATATTTGTTTTTTCTATTTTTAAGCAGGTTTTTTCACAGAAAATAAATGTTTTCCTGTTCGGTCATTCTGTATTTTCGCGTGAAGTTTATTGAGATTATACCCCATACTAAGTAAAAGAAGCTCCAGTTTTACTTTGGTTTTCCCACGGAGTAAAAATCTTTGAAATTCGTAATCGTTTTTCAGGACTCCGAATGCTCCTTCCACCTGGATCGATCGGTTCATACGATACAGAATCCCTTTCTCGCTCAGGATATTTTCATAGGATTCCTGCCGTTTCTCTAAAAAGCTTTTGGAGACGTACAGCCGTTTGTTCCCTTTTGCTTTTGTACATTTCTCTTTATAAGGACAGCCCGTACAGTCTTCACATTCGTAGACGGTTACTTCGGATTCATAGCCGCTTTTACTTGTCTGCTTTTTCAGGAAAATCGGCTGCAGTTTCTTCCCGGCATGACACGTATAGGTATCTGTCCTTTCATCATAACCCATGTTCTCCCGTTTACTGATATCCTTTTTAAAACTCCTCTTTTTCCATTTCTCATACGTTTGTGGCTTGATATAGGGCTTTTGCTTCTGCTCCCTCAGATAACTGTAACCTTCTTCGCTTTCATATCCGGAATCTGCTGTTACACTGGGATAACGGAATCCAAGTTTTTCTTCCATCCTTTTCAAGAAAGGAACAAGAGTCCAGACGTCATTGCGGTCCTGGAAAATGTCTGTTGCGACAATGTATTCGCTATCCACCGCGATCTGTACGTTATATCCCGGTTTCAACTGGGCGTTGCGCATATGGTCATCCTTCATGTGCATGAATGTGGCATCCGGATCGGTCTTGCAGTAATTATTCCGCCCCTGAAAACTGGCGGTGTGCCAGTCGTAGATTGTCTGACGTTCCAGAAAACGCCGGAACAGCTCCAGGTATTTCTGGTTACGGCTTTTCCTCTTTCCTCTGCCATGGACAAAAACAGTATGCTGTTCTTCACAGGCCTGTTCCAAAAACCGGCAGATCTCCTGGAGATCCTGCGTCCTTGTGTCTTCAGTTACCCGGAAACTTTGTATGTATTCCTGATTTAACAGCGAAACTGCCTCCTGTATCTTCTGGAACATTTTTGCTTCCCATTTCCCTATGGATTTTTTCCAGACGAAAGTATATTTGTTCGCGCAGGCCTCCAGTTTTGTCCCATCAATAAAAATGGTTTCCTTCGACAGCTCGCCTGCATTTTTCAGTCTCTTTACCATTTGATAGAAGAGATCTTCACAGGCATCCGCCAGGAATCCGGTACGGAAACGTGCGATCGTGCTGTGGTCAGGCGCTTTCTGCCCGGCGAGCAGCCACATAAAGTTGATATCTCGCCTGCATGCAGTTTCAATTTTTCTGGATGAATAAATATTTTGAGAGTAAGCATAGGTCAGGATCTTGAACATGGTCTTAGGGTCCACTGCCGGATTTCTGCCTTTGGCAGAGTAAGCCTGATACAGCAAGCTGTAATCCAATCCCTCCAGTTCGTGGCTCAGCAGTCGGACAGAATCATCATCAGGAACCAAACCTTCCAAATTTAATGGCAAAACCAGTTGATAAGGCTCGCCGAATTCGGTATAATTTTTATGGTATTTTTGGTTAGTAGTCATATCTAATTATACCATGGATTACGGACTCTTCGGGGTCCGTTTTCTATTTTCAGGCATAAAAATGGAGCCATTGCTCCATAGATGATTACTCATCTATTTTGCAACGGCCCCATCATAGATTTGAATATAAAAATATAAAGATGCAGTATCAGCGTCACTTTTCCAGAGCCGTAGGCACGGATTACTAAGATGGCTGACCGGACACCGCTCTTTTACTGAAAATACCTCTTCCTTTCTTGAGAAGCATTTTCTCATGCATGAAAGTCATGATTGCAAGTCCCAGCAGCAGATACAGCGGGAAAAAAGCAACACTCAATCCGTTGGCGATGAGGCCGAATACCGGCGGCATCAGACATGTTCCCACATATGCAAACGCCATCTGAACTCCCATCACTGCCTGAGAATTGTCCCTGCCGAAATTATCCGGCGTCGAGTGAATGATAGACGGATAGATCGGAGCGCAGCCAAGTCCCAGAAGCACCAGTCCCATGAGAGACATTCCGCTGCCAAAAGGCAGCAGCAGAGCGACAATTCCAAGAAGAATAACACTCTGACCAAGCCGAATCATCTGTGTATCGCTCAGTTTTACAGTGAGAAAACCACTTAAAAATCGTCCGGCGGTAATACCAATGAAAAACAAACCGGCAAAACCTGCGGCGCTCTCCGCTGACATTCCTTTGTGAAATACCAGATAACTGCCTGCCCAGAGACTTGTCGTCTGTTCTACCATACTGTAGCAGAAAAAAGAAAACATCATTTCCTTCGCACCAGGTATACGTATAATTTCCCGCAGAGAAAGAGGTCTTTTCCTTCCGGCAGCAGTTTCTTCCGGCAAGGCCTCTGAAACTGTATCGCCAGTCTCCGGCTCTGTTTCTTCCGATTTTCGACTCCAGAGCGGCAGGCTCACAAAAAGGAGCGCGGTCAGCGCAATCTGTAAAAATGAAATGATGCGGTAACCCATATTCCAGGTCTGCCCTCCGGTCAGCACATGCCCCATGATGTAGGGACCAACGGAAGCGCCGATACCCCACATACAATGCAGCCAGCTCATGTGCCGGCTCTTATAATGAAGAGCCACGTAGTTGTTAAGGGCGGCGTCCACGCTTCCTGCCCCGAGGCCGTAAGGAACCGCCCAGAGGCAGAGCGCCAGGAAAGAGCCGCTGACGGAAAAACCAAACAGCGCGGCAGCTGTCAGCAGCACGCTGACCGCAGTTACTCTGCCTGTTCCCCACCGTCTGGTCAGACGGTCGCTCTGCAGGCTGGAAACGATCGTTCCCGCCGCTATGATCATGAATATTATCCCGGAATATGAAACCGGAACAGAAAATTCCCTGTACATGGACGGCCATGCGGAACCCAGAAGGGCGTCCGGCAGTCCCAGGCTGATAAAAGCCAGATAAATAATAACCAACAGTAAATGAATCATCGGATTCCTCTCCTTTTTCCTTGTTATTCTTTTGGCAGCGGGATATTTCCCGTCTGATAAAGATTCCGATTTATACTATCATTAACTGCGAAGATGCTCAAGTATTTTTGGCAGAAATATTACAGGTCAGCGTTTTATTATTTAGACCAGCTGCAGCTCCTCATAATCCGACCGGTTCAGAAGAAACCAGAGCTGATAAATGCATAGAAGAGCCAATCCCGCTGCCAGAGCCAGCAATCCGACCGGAAAAACGTGTTCCGGATACAGGTACGGCTGTCTCTCACTCCATACCATGATACACAAAAAGACAGCGCCGCAAAACAGGGCGCAGGCGGCCGGGAATCGGTCTGCGCTCATATGGGAAAGAAAGTACAGGCAGACCGCCGCCGTCAGCAAAAACGGAAGGACCAGGCAGACCGCCGTCCTTACCGATTCCAGGGAAGCAAATCTTGTCATAAAAATAAATAATCCTGCCAGCATACAGACATTTCCGGCTCCCATCCAGAGAAGCTTCACCGCCAGAAGACGTTTCGGCGAGAAATATGCGGCCGACTCCAGCTCATACATTTTGTAACGGCCGGCCCGCCCCAAAAACGGCACGCCGCTCAGGAATATAAAGCAGGAAAAGGCACACAGATATTTAACGGTATATGCCGGTATGCTCAGAAAATTTGTTCCCAGAATACGGGGCACCAACGCGGTGATAAAAAACAGGCAGCAAAACTGCGTCGCCCAGATCTTCCATCCGAGATATTTTCCCTGTATTATGAAAAAACGCCAGAACGAAAGGCGTTCTCGTCTTTGACTTCCCGCCGTTTCTTCCCGAGCCATACGCAGAAGCCTTGACAGTCCTTCCCCGGCATCCTGCAGAGACATTTCACCCATGGAGGAACGCAGACGGATTCTTATTTCTTCTGTGGTATTATCCGAAACCCGCTTGCCAAACTTTCTCTTACCGGATTCCTCAGCTTTTCCTTCCGGTTTTTTTACATCTTTCATATTTTGCATCGGCTCTCCTTTCCTGATTCTTTCATTTCAAATCTCATTACAATTTATTTTCCATTTCTTGTTCTTGCTCGAATCCTCTTTTCAGATAATTTAATGCGGAACGCAGACGTGACTGGACAGTCCGAAGAGGAAGCTTCACTATTCCTGCGATTTCCCGCAGAGTCAGATCCTGCGAAAAACGGAGAATCACGATCTCCCTCTGTTCCTCCGGCAGACTGTTCACCAGGCGGCGCATTTCCATATCAGACATTACCTGTTCATAATCTCCCGCTTCCTGTCCTATCTCCCCGGGAACATTGTATCCGGACGCCCGGGAACTGCCTTCAGAAGAAGTATATTCCGCGAGAGCGTCCAGCGACACTTCCGAAACACTTTTCTTTCTCCACATATCAATGCATACACCGGATGCAATCCGATATAAGAGTGAACGAAGATTTTTTCCCTTTTCTACCTCCTCTTTATAATATCGGATCAGCTTCAGAAAAGTCTCCTGCGCAGCATCTTCCGCTGCAGACATATTCGGCGCATGCCAGACACAGTAACGCAGAATGTCCGGATACCAGCGGGTAATGAACGACTCCATAACTTCTCCCGCTTCTTCCCCTGACTTTTTATTCGATTGATCCCGCTTTTTTTCTTTGCGCCAAATCATATCTGCCTTCCTTTCAGATTGATCACCTATCTTCTCTCGTTTATTATAACGAATGGAAAAGGCAAAATGATTAAACAAAACTATTTTTTCTAAAAACAATTTTTAATATATTTCACCGGATGTTTCTTTCCTGTATATATCCATAATCCTTTTTCCAGTTCGAATCAGACTATGTTTCTCCGCCAGCTGTCTTTCCGGCGCCGCCATACGTGCGCCTTCCCCGGTAAAAATGTTTTCCAGTTTTTGACGAAACTCTTTCACATCGGACGCCTTATAAACCTGAACGCCATCTTCCAGCCAGTTTTCATATACCGGGATATCCCTTAACACAATGGGAATTTCGCAGGCGAGCGCTTCCAGCACAACGATACCCTCCGTCTCTTCATAACTGAAAAAAAGAGATATCCGTGTTCCCCGCCTTTTAGATTGATTTCAAATAAACTTCCGGATTCTCCTGACCGGACAGACGGCGCATTTACATTTTCCACAGTATACAGAGGACCGCAGCCCATCTTATCCAGCAGTTTATTCTGAATCTCCAGAGGATTATCTCCCTCCAGATGAGAATCTTTTACTCCTTCATCCACCAAATACCCGCCTGACAGTGCACGTGGGTTTTTGTACAGATCAAAATACACTCCATCGGTTATTTTTTGATAACAGGTATCCATTTGCAGCCCATTCCTGTATGCCAGAAATCTGATGCCCAAAAGCATGTCCATCACCTCTGCCAATCCGGAATACTGGAATCGGTTTTTTCCTGTCTCAAATCCCATTTTTTCCATCCATGCTGCCATCTCATCTGTGTTGGTGGAAGAAAACATCAAGATACCGTTTAAACCATACAAGAGCTCCTCGTTTCTCAGAACAGGGTTCACGATATCTGTACGATACACATATGTCTGTCCGGGATCTTCCTGTTCTTTTTCTTTAAGCATGCGCCTGATTTCTCTTCCTCTGTCCACATAAACATTCCGGTTGGCAGAACCGGTATTGCAGATACTTAACACTGCGTGCACGCTGATTTCACAAAGAATGAGCCCGCCAAGGATGATACGCCACTGTGATTCTCCTTTTAGCATCTCATACACCCATGACAGGACGTTTTCTTTTTGCACATATTTTTTTCTGTAGAACCCCAGAACCATTGCCAGAAGCATACCGTATAAAATCAGCAGACTCATGGAACTTGCCGTCTTTACATTCCCCATCCTGCTCCCTATAAAAAAACAGAACAGAACGCTGATTCCGATTCCCTGAGCCAATTGCCTTCTGTTTATCTCTCCAACCTTCCCCCATCCTTCCGCAGCAGCCTTCAGCAGCAGAAAAACGAAGACAAAGGCAAAACGATTGGGCATGCCCACTGGTTTATGCAGCCCGTGAAGCAGAAGATTCAATGTCTGGAAATGAAATCCTGCCAGATAGAAAAGCAGCACCGCGCATCCACAATACAGATTCACTGACGCCTGATTTCCACTCGTGGCGTAGGGATAGGAATCGAAAAGCAATCGGCCCAGCTGTTCCCATATATCTCCGTAGGTTCCTCCTGTTATCAACAGTCCCGCTTGTCTGGCAGCAGTAGTTTTGGAAACCGCAAAAACAGCGGGAACTAATATGATCGCAGCCAGCCCTCCGCCAAGCACCGAGGCTCCCGCATATTTCAGTCCCGACTTCCACCACACCTCAGCTCTTTCTTCGGCTCCGTATGTTTCCGCCGTATAGTACAGCACAGAAAAAATACAAATTATGAAACCCATATAATAATTGGAGATAATGCAGTATCCAAGAATGAAAGAATACTTTTTCCATCGTCCGAAATATATCAATTCTTCAAGACTCCATGCAAGAACCGGCAGAAGCATCACACAATCCAGCCACATCAGATTGCTGTAATACCCCAGCACAAAATTTGACAAAGCATACATGCTGCCAATACATACGGCCGTTATTGTATGCGACGGTATTTTTCGCAGGACGTACCATGTCATAAACGTACCAGTCAGTCCGATTTTAACGAGTATCGCTATAGTCACCGCCTCATTTACATATATGAACTGCATGAGAAAAAGAATTAACAGGCTGAAAGGGCTGCTTAAATAATAGGAAAAAAGATTATAAAAGCTATATCCCATCGCGTGATCTGAAAATGCAAAACTCCAGCCCTGTTTTATCTGCCGCAGCAGCTCCTCATACATTCCGATATATTGATGAACCCCGTCTATAACCAGCGCAGAACGGTCGCCAAACGGGTAAACTCCCACCAGGGCAAAACCCGTACAGCAAATCACAACAGGAAAACCAGCTCCTTCGTGAGTGTATGCACAGATGTCACCACACCGTTAATCACCGAATCAAACCAGTCAGTTGTAATCAATACTTTCACATTTTTTCCTCCTGCTCTCTTTATCTTTGTAACAGAGCATAACATGCGGGTCTAAATATTCAGATGAGATTTTATAAACGGTTCATAAACAATGACTGCCGGAAAATGAGAACAAAAAAAACTGTATCAACATTCTCATCAGCAATACTGATGGAATATCAATACAGATTTTAATTTAAGATATGCTGTTATATCAGTTATTGTATGATAATCAACTGCCCTGGCTCATATATTCGAAAATGAACAGCATTACCATCATAATCGCCATCCAGGCAAGGATTCCTCTGGCAACAAAAACTTTGTTTTTATACCACGGAACTATAGTCGCTGAAGATTCTTCCTTTATCAGCTCTGAGTGATCGTCAGCATTCCAATTCTCCTGCCGGTACTCTTTTATCAAAACAGAAGCCATTTCTGTATCTTCTTCTTTCACATATAATCCGGTTCCATAAATAGACGTTCCCCAGGCAATACGCATGTATTCTCCACTTCCCCCTTCTTTTGTATAAGAAGGAATACCCTGTTCTCTGAGTACTCTGACCAGTTCATTTCCCTCTGCCTCAGTGGCAGCAGTATATATTTTTTTCACTAAATCCCTCCTTCTTTTTGCATAATAAACAGGTAGTTTTTTGTCTGACTTTAGAATACTACAATAATATCATACCGACATTACACATTTATTACAGGGATATTAATCTTACAATAACAACTCTTTCCTCTTTTTTTTCGTCATTTTACCTTGCATTTATCGCTTTGATACGGTAAACTATTAAAGGAAAAGTCAAAGGGGTATCGCATCTTAGGCGGTACCTTTTATACTTTTTACGCTTTTCGGTCTTCTAACCGATAATGAAAGACAGGAGGGGAAAATCATGTTAGAGACAATAAGCGACGCAATATTTAAAGTCGATGAAGTCATATGGGGCTGGTGGCTGATTATTTTATTATTCGGCACTCATATTTTTATGACATTCAAAACGCGTTTTATTCAATGGAAGTCCATTACAAAAGGCATCAAGCTCTCCGTGACCAAGGATCCGGACGCAGAGGGAGAAGTATCCAATTTCGGCGCGCTGACCACGGCTCTGGCGGCGACCATCGGTACCGGCAATATTGTCGGCGTCGGCACCGCCATTGCTCTGGGCGGCCCGGGCGCTGTGCTCTGGTGCTGGTTATCCGGTGTGTTCGGTATTGCTACCAAATATTCGGAATCTTTGATCGCCGTCAAATACAGAGTGAAGAAAAAAGACGGCAGAATGCAGGGCGGTGCTATGTATGCGCTCTCCCGCGGATTGAAATGGCAGCCTCTCGGCAAGATTCTCGGTATGATCTTCGCCGTATTTGCCGGATTTGCTTCTTTCGGAATCGGCTGCGCCACACAGGTCAACGCCATCGCCAATATCGTGCAGGCAAATGTGGGCTTCCCGAAACAGATAATAGGAATTATCATCGCCGCACTGACGGCACTTGTCATTTTCGGCGGTATCAAGTCCATCTCCAGAGTGTGTGAGAAACTGGTTCCTTTTATGGCCATTTTTTACGTACTGGGCTGCCTGATCATTCTCTGCATCAATTATGATTACATCATACCGGCGATCACTACGATCTGCCGCCTCGCTTTTACCCCAGGTGCTGCTGCCGGCGGACTGGTGGGAAGCGGTATCATGATGGCTATGCGTTACGGTGTGGCCAGAGGTTTATTTTCCAACGAATCTGGTATGGGTTCCGCCCCGATCGCAGCGGCTGCCGCCCAGACAAGAAACCCTGTCCGTCAGGCGCTGGTTTCTTCCACCGGCACATTCTGGGACACTGTTGTCGTCTGTCTGATGACCGGTCTTACGCTGGTTTCCACCATCATGAAAAATCCTGCCATCAACGCTGATGAGATCACGGACGGCGGCGTACTGACTACTCTCGCTTTCGGGCAGATTCCGTATCTGGGGCCGATTATCCTCACTCTGGGAATCATCTGCTTTGCCTACTCCACCATTCTCGGATGGGCTTACTACGGCGAGCGAGCCGTTGAGTATTTCTCCGGCAAAAAGGGACTCATTCCTTACCGTGTGCTCTACATCGCAGTAGCTGCCATCGCACCTATTGTTACACTGGATGTGGTCTGGGCCCTGGCAGACATATTAAATGCATTAATGGCGATTCCTAACCTGATTGCCGTCCTCCTTTTATCCAATATCATATCTAATGAAACAAAGCTGTATATTAACGATCTGGATAAATGGGACGATACTCCGGTTCCGGTTGTGGATGATTAAATATCCTTATCTGAATATCTTTCTCTAAACTACGTTATAATTTATGCTCATGAGGCAGGGACTGTCCGCCAGTTCCCGCCTCAAATCATTAGGAAGATACAACGAGGACGGCTTTTTCAGCCGTATTTCTTCCGCGTCTTCCAGCAGTTCCGCCACAAACTGGGAACAGAAATAGTGATTCTTCCGGCTCCTCCAGAGCAATGGACGCATGGGTGTATTCTCTGCCGCTTATGTAATGGATAAAAGTGGAAATGCAATCAGAGTATTTCGTCAGCAGAATAGAAATCGTTTTCATTTTCAACCCTCCACTCGTCGTTTTAATTTTTCTCTCGACTTCACCCATTGTATACGGGGAGTGTTTGGGTTTCTTTTGTAAATGATTGAAGAAATGTTAATTTCACAAAAAATCCCTCTGATTCTTTGTATGACTGTGCCCATACTCTATCACCGGTTTTTTTACGTTTTGTTTGAGGATTGTTTCGTTTTGGTTAAAAAGAAAAGGTTCCGTCGCAGTAACGGTCTAACGACCGTAACTGCTGACGGATTTTTTGTGCG
>ERZ1643247.892-NODE-892-length-32028-cov-30.906140_pt1 | contig 32028 bp, 33 predicted proteins | sample MGYA00579264_ERZ1643247 | MGnify/ENA primary metagenome ERZ1643247 (study PRJEB29033, sample SAMEA4952262) | chicken gut metagenome | biome: Broiler Chicken; feature: Gastrointestinal Tract; material: Caecum | place: Ireland | collected 2018 | study: Broiler... | reverse complement strand
TTATTATAGGTGGTAAAATTCAAGTCATCAACACCTATATGGGCGTGTATCATTTACATATTATTTTTATTTAAACATCTCTATTGAAGAGACTTTCGCTATTAAAGCGTGATCAGGTTAAACAAGATACGGAAGATTGAGGAGGAGATTTTTGCAGACTTTAAAGTCTATTCGCAAGCACCAAAGCACCCTCTGCAAAAGCCATCACACGGCTTCCACAGAGGGTATTATTATGCCATCACCACCATGCACTCTTTCTCACAGAAGGCAATGCCATACTTGATGATCTTCTTCGTCCCCCGGCGTTTCAGACCTTCCGCATACTTTTTTTCTTCAATCTGCGCAAGTGCCTCTTCGCATGCCTTCTCCAGGTTCCCGTTATCCGCATATTTCAGTTCGATAATCATCCCTATTCTGTCTGGCGTCTGGACGGAGATATCACTGTATCCTTCCCCCGTCTCCGTATTAGACTTAACCAACCACCTTCCCTGGCTCTGCAGTAATCCCAGCAGCATACCGTGATAGAAGTTTTCCTTCATGTTCCTGCGTACTGCTGTGTCCCGCACACTGATGGAATCCCAAAGGTAATCGCTCAACATCTCCTGGATGGTTGCCACATCCCCGGCAGGAAACGCCGCGCAGAAACGGTTGATCCGCTCTGTGTCCGAATGGGTTACCTCCCGGAACCAATCCTCCACCAGTCCATAAAATAGTTTGTGAATCTCGCCATTTGGAATCCACAGACTAAATATGTCTGCGTCAGCCTGGTCCACATGTCTACCTGTCAGATAACCTGTGGCATACAGAACACTCCATACGTTCTCAATGCTATCCTCGATATCCCGATAAGTCAGTTCCTGGCTGAGCCTTTTCGTGATCTTTCCTCCGTTTAACAGTTCCTCTACCTCATCTTTCGTGGTTTGATCTGCCTTTTCAAGCAAACGGAAAACAAGACCATTTCCACTGGTATTCGCCCAGTAATTTTTTGGCGGGGTCGATGGAGCCGCCAACAATTCATCGCAGTAATTGAGCACGTCCCAGGGACAATATACATCCGTATCCCCGAAACGGTATCCATCATACCAATCCCGGATTACACCCTTATGGGAACTCAGTCCGTAGAATGCCAGCATTTCATCCACATCCGCATTGGTGAACCCGAAAAACTCATCATACCGTACATCCGAGATCGTGTGTACCTTCAGATTGTTCAGTCCGGTAAAGATACTTTCCTTAGAAATCCTGAGACACCCGGTGAGCACCGCAAAGTACAGGTTGCTGTTAGTTTTCAGCGCATTGCCCAAAAGATTGCGGATGAGACTTACCATCTCATCGTAATATCCGGCCTGGAACGCCTTATCTAACGGAACGTCATACTCATCAATCAGCAGAATAACCTTCTGTCCATAATGCTGCGCCAGCAACTGAGAAAGGATATTTAAACTATCAATCAACGTCGCATCCGACATTGCATAGCTTGCGTCACTTCGGCTGTCTACATTGATAAGACGTTCATATGACGTTTTATCTTTTTCATTCAAAGACGGACTTTCAAGCAAAAATCGGAAACGTTTAGACTCATTGCCTATTACTGTCCGCAATGCATCCGCCGCTGCTTTGAAATTCAGGCCATCCACACTTTTCAGGCTGATGGAGATCACCGGAAACTTTCCCATATATTTTTCACACAGATCTCTTTCCTTCATGATCCTCAGGCCCTCAAACAGCGCCGGTTCGTTCCCTATTTCAAAAAAACATTTCAGCATGCTCATGTTGAGGGACTTGCCAAACCGTCGTGGCCTGGTAAACAGGTTTACCTTTCCCCAATTCTGCAAAAGTTCTTTTATGAACAGCGTTTTATCTACATAGTAAAAATCCTCAGAAAAAAATTCTTCAAAATTTTCAATCCCAATGGGAAATTTCTTTCTCACCTTCCCCGCGCTCCTTTCCGATGCCAGTGGAATAGTGCAGTTCCCCAGCTCCTCCTCTACACCTTTTGTGATCTTCGGCATTTCTCCATAAAATCACAAAAGGGGATCATCCACTGATTATGTATCCATTTTACCGATAAGCCGCAGGGCAGTCAATCCCCTCTACTTTAATCAACATGTTAACTGCCATACTTCTCTTCCGCATCTGCCATGGAGAATATCATGCCTGTATCCCGGGATCAGCTTCATTCGATTGACAGCAAGGTTTTCCGCTACCCTATTGTTCTTCGTCTGTCCCATATAAGATCTCCTTATTCTGAAAACTAACTCGGAAGGTCTTGTCACCGGTGCATATCAAAGGAAAGAAACCTCTCTGCCATTTTATTTGGTAAATGCATTGAGATTTCTTTCCTTTGGTCATGTCTCACTGCCATATCAGTCACATATCCTATAGTTCTCATTGAAATCTTTAGCCACCACAAAATTGAAGCTGATATCTGTGATCTCCCCCTCTTCGTTTTTATCAATATTATAAAAAACAACAGTTGCATCCTTTGCGGCACTCAGGTCTGCGCCCCAAAGAAATGCATTAAAATATCTTTCTGGATCTTCCTGCTTCAACGTCAACCTGCCATTCCGGATCAGGTATTGTATCTCTTCACACATAGGATCCTCCGCCTTCCAAAAAGCAAGGGGTTTCTCCTTCTGTTCATATTCATCGCCTGCGATGTGTATATGATTCTCTTCAAAAAACTGTTTGCTGTTAGGATAAGGATAGTGACGACCATCCACGATATCTACCTTGAAGTAATCTCCTGCTTTGGCAATTTCACCAGTACCATTTACCGCCTCCTGACTAAACAGCTCATAGGTACCATCCTGCCTTTTTTTAATCGCTCCTTCCCTGATCAACGTTGCTTCCATATCTGAACCTGCACCTAGACAATAAGCCTTTACGATCTTCTTTTTGGATTTCACTGCATATCTCATTATTTACCTCCTTCCGCTGCATACGCAGCTGTATAGGCTGAGCACTAAATTTCTACATTCTTTTAATTAACTTCTTTGTATTATTTTCCCTACTTCCTGATATCCATGGGGCCCCTCTATTTCCCTGCAGACATCATCTGAAAACTCTATTTCCAGGTATTTATACCTGTCGTCTGCCACTTTCTCAATACCATATCTATCCATATCGCTTTGATCTAGATTTAGTTCTTTAGCGCTTCCTTCTCCTATAGACAGATCAACAATCTCTTTACGATCTACATATACGCCGTTTTCCTCCCGGGAAAATCCCTGCTCGATTTCTTCCTGTGTCAATTCTCTCTCAACATAAATTTCTGCAGGTCTTATCACACAAGATTTCAGGACCGCTTCTACATCAATATCATGAAAGACTTCAATAGGTATATTTACGTCAATAGTATCGTCATTCATCTCTATTTCATAGTCAAATCCCTCTGCCAATATATCAAAGCGCTGCTTCAAGATCTCTCTTGCGTCATAATATTCTGAAGCACTCATTTCTTCATCCGGAGTTATTTGTATATTTACCCTGGATGCTTCTTCCTGTAAATTCTGATTTTCTATCAATTTAGGGATAATGATTGCTGCTGCCGCAACTATCCCGGCAGCCAGTATTCCTGCCAGGAATTTTTTATAAATTTTGATTTTCTTTTTTATGCGAAAATGTTTTTTTCTTTTCTGTATTTCTTTCACAAGCCGCGCAGATACAGAGGCTCTGCTCTGCAAAAGGGCAGTCATTTTATCGATTACCGCGTCGAAGTAGTCCTTGCTGTCCTGGATCCCATTAAAATGCTTTAATTCTTCCAGGCCTGCCGGCATATCCTCCGGCCATGCAAAACCTTTCATCATTACCGGCACGATATTCTTCCCTTCCCCAAGGGCATGGGATAGTTCCAGATACAGCCAGTCTCCCTCCTCCCTGCATCTCTCCAGCGCTCCGGGAGGAAGTATCACTACCAGATCCCTGCACTGGCTGATCACCTCCAGCAGTTTTTCATTAAATTTCCCTGATCTAAGAGATTCTATATCAAGAAAAACCCTGTATCCTCGTTCTGTAAGACGGTCATAGATCAGCTGTGCAAGGGTGTCCCCTCCGTCGCGCCGGTAGCTGATAAAAACATCATATCCTGACCTGCTCATTTTATCTCCTTCCTGTCAGCAATGGGGACACCGTACTCTTGTATCGCCTCATAAAAGCCTGCTCTTTTATTCCCCGCCTCTTTTGTATTTTTCCTCCATCCATTTCCATATATACTCCCATACTTGCCTGCTGCAGCTGTCATGCAGGATATCATGCCGGTACGCCGGGATCAGCTTCAGTTCCCGGTTGTGGTTCCGGTTAATATTCAGCAGCACTGCCGTCAGTTCCAGCTGTGCGTCCTTAGTTTTCACTGTGTAGAGATCCAACAGCCCAACTCCAGTTTCCTATTACCGTTCACTTTACTCCGAAACGTCCAAACCATATTCCCGGATCAGCTCCTGTATCCGATCCTCTGTTTCTTCCAACTCTTCTGCTATCTTGGGAATACTCTTTCCCTTATCAAGCTTTTTCTTGATCAGTTCACTGAGCTGGGCATTTCTCCCACGAAGGACTCCTTCTTTTATTCCCTCCTGTACTCCATCCTCCCAGGCGTCCTGCCTCTCCATCCGGATATGTTTTTCCTGATCGTATTCGTATATACTCATTTTCCTCACCTCCGTCCGGTTCTTCTCCAGAAACTCCTTCAGGATCCCTTCCCGGATACACTCTGCAATGGCACGTTCCACTGCCTCCGACAGGGACAGTTCTCTGGCATATTTTCTTACTCTGTCCACATATTCTGCATAATCCTTCAGATCCCGGCAGGCTTCCATCAGTTCCCGGTTGTGGTTCCGGTTGATATTCAGCAGCACTGCCGTCAGTTCCAGCTGTGCCTCCTCCATTTTCACTGTGTAGAGATCCGACAGACGCAGGATCTTCCGGTCCGGCTGTGGCTCTGCTCCGTTATAGAAGATCACAAAGCAAGGGGTGGGGATGGCCGCAGCTTTGCTGCCGTATAGATTCTCTTCTGCTGTCATACCGGAATATAGATCAGAAATATAATACAAAAAACGCAGAGGCATGTTGGGGTTTACCGTAGACTGGTGCTCATAAAGAGATAATCTGTCATCAATGAGGAAGGAAAGATCATTTTTCATTCCCATATAGATGGCATTCTCCAGAGTGTTGATCTCCAGGGCTTCCGGATCCTGATAATTTTTTCCGCTGATAGCATTATACAATCTCAGCAGCCTTATCCTGTCTCCAAAAAGCATGGCAAAAACGGTGGACTTGTAGTTTCGGTTGGCAGCCGGCGTTTGTGCTGCCCCATTCTTTTTTGTCTGTCCCATATAAGACCTCCTTATTCTGAAAACTGCTGCAGAAGGTCTTTTTCATCAGCGCATATCCTGTAGAAAGAAACCTCTCTGCTGTTTGATTGGAATAAAAGCATTGAGATTTCTTTCCTTTGATATGATCCGTAGAAATGTACGACAGAGCAATGCTCTTAGAAGTGTTGACAAGGATGTTGAAATATTTAATGCTTTGTGTTTATAGTAACATACTTTCCAAGGGGATAACAGCGGATATATTTCACAAAATACAAGAGTGTCGCAAAGATTGTTTTTGTGATCTTTTTTTACCGCCCTGATCCCATCATGTTCCGTGTATTGTTCGTTTTTTTATCATCTCATGCCGATCTGATATTTCTTTCGTAGGGCCAATGGACTCAATTAATTCTCCTGCTTTTCTTTTTTAATACAACAATCACCCCTACAATTATCAAACAGACAGCTCCCACTCCAATACATATCTCTATGATCATCGCTTCTGAAACTACTGTTAATTCTATAGAACTCTCTACTCCGTCATGGCTTTTTGCTGTAAGAACCACATCGCCTGTGTTATTTATTTTAAAATTTTCTCCTGATACGGATATAACTTCTGGGTTGCTGCTCTCCCAGCTTATTTCTGAAAATGTGGCATTTGCAGGATAAACACTTGCAGTAAGCTCTATTTGACTGTCGATATCTATCGCATGGTCTCTATATTTTGGCGCATGAAGCTCTCCAATAATGCCGCCGCGATTTCCCGGCAGCATTTTGTATATATGTTCCCAGGCATTCTTATCATATTTAAAAGCCATTTCCGCAGCAGATACCTTTTCCTCCCATGTCTGAAATGCCGAGAAATTGTACCATGGAATAAAAACTTTACCAATAGAATCTTTCGGAGCATTTGAGTTGTATTCATATGACAGATCATCCAGGCACAATAGCCATTTCAGCCCATCCGCCGCAAATTCTTTCTGAGCCTGTCCATTGGCCAACCAGGAGACAGACCTTTTTCACTTCATCCGGCAATCCTGTAAGCCACTCTGACCGCTTTAAATAAGCTCCATTAAAAATCTTCTTTTTCATTGGAATATATAAGCCATGTGTTTCTGTGAGCAAGTGATTTGCCGCACTGGCATTCAGCCCTGCTTTCTGAAGGCAGTATGCCAGTGTAGAATGTGTACGCGGCCGTAATTCTATCACATCATTAGAAAATACCGGTAAATCATCTGTAAGTACAAAAATATTCGTATTGCCCTTAATCGCAGAAATTTCATCTGCATAAAACCATGGAATAAAAATATTGTCAGATGCTGATATATGCCGCAGCCTTTCCCAGTCTTCCCAGCTTTGGACAACAAAAATAGCCCGGTTGTCGTTCAACTTCCATAACTCATTAATGATACAGTATATTGCCTCTTCCCGGCATCTGGCCTTCACATAGACACACTCATGTAATCTATACTCTAAAAAAAGCTCCTTAAAAGCCTCATCATCAATGCTAAAAAAATCTACGCCGATCTGAGGGGTAACCGTACTTCTCTTTAATCGAATGTCCATTTCATCAGCAGAGTAGATTTCTATTTGTCTCTCTCTGTATTCTGCTAACTCTTTGTCAACTTTCTCTATCTTGGCAGATATTTTCTCTAATGTATTTGCCTGTTCTTCTCTCCAATCCTCTTGAAAATATCTGTCATATTGCTCAGGCATAATTTCCCGGATCTGGGATAAAATAGTGTATAAGATCCCATAAGCATAAGAATATGCCGTTTCATGAGGTATCTCATATCTCGCCATCAGATCCATCAATAAAGCTAAAAGCTTGTCTTTAAGCCCATATCCTGTTTCGGATTTCAGTTCATTTGCGATCTTGACCATATTTGCTTTTGATAATATTTCAGCCGGATCCTCAAAGATCTGATCCGCATACTGCTCGTGTTCAGCAAAAAATTTTCCTGTATCCACAAGCACTTTTTTCCAATCGCTTTCGGCTTTGATTTTGCTTACAACATTCCCGCCGGCAGCGACCATCAGATCAACTGCTTCTCCTGCGGCTAATTCCCCCAATAAATCAACTAACATATTATTGCCAGATTCCTCACTGGCTGATCACCTCCAGCAGTTTTTCGTTAAACTCTCCCTCAGATGACAATTTCAGCTCAAAACCATTTTTCCCCATTTCCGATGCTGCTTTCATTCCCACTTCTGTATAGTCGAAAATCTGAATATTTTTCTGTTTTAATAACTCTCTCAAATATATGATCCAGATTGTCTCCCCAGATTAAATTGTTTTCATCCAGCCAAAGTGTAAGGTTTGACGGAAGATATTTTATAATATTTTCACTTTTTAGCCCCATTTAATATATAATTTATTATAATTCCCACAGAGGAAGGGCGCAATCTTAATTTCCTTCACGGCTTTTATTTAATACTCTCTGAAGACAATATACTAGAATGCGTACGCGGTCGTAATCCTGTCACATCATTGAAAAAAGAGACTGCCGCATCCCGCGGCAGCCTCCACACTGCTAATTAAGATCAATTCTATTCTTTTTTGTCGTATATTTTCTCTTCTCTCTGACTATAATATATTAGACGATCTCTACAGTCCTTCTTGGATCCTAATGTTCCCGGTTCTCAGTACTCCTCATGCGTCCATTATTTACAGAAAGGAGGCCTATCATGATCATATTTATAGCACTTCTTATTTTTTCATTGATATCTTTTATCATCTACTGTGCAGCTGCGTGCAAGACAAAAGAAGAACAGGATCTTTCCGATGAAGAGCAGATGGACTTTATCCGCAAGCACAATGAAAAAAATCCGTAAAAACCATCTGCCCCATTTCAATCTTTATTTCATCAGATCTTTTATTTTCTCACTGATATTATTTACCGAATCCTCATTTGGCCACATAACATACAAAGGCTGAGATCCAGAGGAAAAGCACGCCTGAGTATCTCCTGCTCCGATGGCTGCCTGGGATTCTATGGTCCAGCTGCCGCCGCTGGACAGCTGCCAATTGATAAGCGTACTGATCTGATCACTTCCCATATTTGTCTCAACATTTTCTCCCAAAGTGCTGATGAGAGTACCCATATCCCTCAAAATGGCAGGACTCATAGCTTTATTGATCAGAGCTTCCAGAAGAATCTCCTGGTTCTTTCCTCTCTGATTATCTCCAGAAGAAAAGCTGTACCGCTCCCGGGCAAATCCCAGAGCCATCTCACCATTCAGATGATTCATTCCCTGTTTGATCTCATAATTTCCATGGGTTGTCGTAAAGGCGTAAGGAGAATCTACATCTACCCCGCCCAGAGCATCCACGATTTTTACCACTGAAGTGAAGTTCACCCGGACATAATAGGAAATATCAATTCCATAAAGATTCTCTAAAGTCTCTATAGATTTATTTACTCCATAGATCCCTGCATGGGTAAGCTTATCCCTCTGCTCCCCTGAAATACCCGGGATCGTCACGTAATAATCTCTGGGCGTGGTAGTAAGAAGGATCTTATGCTCCTGGGGATTTACCGACACAATAATATTTACATCACTTCTGCTGGTAGTAGATATAGGCCCGTCCACATCAATACCGCTTACGTATAGATTAAAGGGCTGCAGGACGTCATTGGCCTCTCCCTGGACTGTTTCTACCGGAGTCTCCACACCATACTGATAGATCACCTTTATCTGAGAAGAGTAATCTTCAATATTCTCTTCCAGAATACCGGTAAATGCATCATTATACACAGCGGCTTCAATCCTTCCGGACAATAGCGCCTCTGCCTCCTCCTGGATATTAGAGTATTCCTGTACTTTGATCTCTCTGCCCAGTCTTTCCTCTATATCTGTTATCATTTTTTCTGTATTTTCCGTATCAGAGCTGTTTTGTGCACCAAACCTGTAATTGGCAATATCAGAAAGCTCTTCAGCCGGATCGTCTGCCCTCACCACAACTACCATATTGTCGATCTGATAATCCAAGGCGCTGATCTGGTCCATCAGCTGTACCGCTGACTGTACTGCTACCGCTCCTATCCCTGAAAGGATACTGACCAAGATACTCAATATCACTCCCAGTATAAAGATCTTACTCTTCAAGAACTGGAGCAGCATATTAAATACCGCCAGCACCGCCAGTATTACTGCGAGAACCACAAAATAATTGTCAGGAAGAAGGCCGCTCCTCTTAACAGCTAAGAGAAAAATCACAGACAGTATGATCTCTATCAATACAATTATCTTACCTACCAAATGTCGTCCCATTTTTACATTTTCTCCTTTTTTCTTATTCGTTCCGTATTATAATCCTTTTCATAGTAGGGTTCAAGGAAAAATTTAGTGGTACTGATCACTTACGAATAGTTCCCGCATTTCTGCTGCTATTCATTTATTTATATTACAGCAGACGCCATGGATGTCTCTCACTAAAACCAGCTATCGCTATTCTCCTCTTCTTCCCGTATTCTCTTCCACTCTCTAAAACTCTCTATCACCTTATTCCCTGCCCAGTAGATTCCTCCACCAATCAGGCCGCCTAAGGTATTATAGCAGATATCAGAAAGCTGAAAAGTTCCCAGTCTCAGCAGCAGCTGGGCAGACTCAATCCCCAGTGAGAAACAGGCCGCGATCCCAATGGATCTTCCCGCCACAGACAGGAATCCTTTCTTCTCTCCCAGTACCTTTCCGCTCTCAGCCCAGAACAGGAGCAAAATAAAGGGTATAAAAAGCAGCACATTCTCCAGTGGTTCTGCATTAAATTCACCATTCTCCCGGAATATATGCCAGTTTCCAAGGACATCAGACAATGGATTTTCCCAGACCGTACGGTTCAGTAACGTCCTGAAAAGTACCAGAGCCGTATAAAGCGCAAGAAAGAAGGTTCTCCGAAAGACCTGATTTCTCCTGAAATTTCCGATCCATTCCAGAACCACTTCTTTCCAGCCGCTTTTATGCGCGCTGTTCCACACTGCCATAAACAAGACAGCCAATATAACTGCAAACCAGAAAGGTTCATAGACAGATGTTAAAACATCTGTGAGAATTTTTTTAACAATATCTAAAATCCTACTCATTTCTCTCCCCTTCTATCTTTCACTTATTCCGGATGACACCATATTTCTTCAACAGGTTGATCCGCCGCTGGCTGATCCTGATACTCTCCTGGGCCAGACCGCCCCCGTTTCCTTTATTATGAAGCAAAAAACGACTCCATCTCTTTGCCCAGCAGAATGGCAGCAGCCATGGTCTTTCCACCAACTCCGGATTATGAGTAATCATAAACTCTTTGCTAGGGAAAATTGCCCGATAGATTGCCCTCGCCTGGGTATACTTTTCTCTGTTATCTACAGCTGCTGTGGTCATACTCCCGGCTGTCCGCTCTGCCTGGGTCGTATTTCCAAATATCCCATTGTCCAGCATATCCTCCAATAATTCCTCTGGACAATTCGGGCTCATTTCATCTTCAAACACAAATCCCAGGTATTCTCTCCCTATATATAAAACATCCCTCCAAAAAGCTTCTGCTCCGATCTGTCGGAGAGATTCTTGTATGTATTTCTGGTCTATTTTATCCTGATATTTTCTATAGAACAGACAAATATCAAGGGCCTGCCGGATCCCCAGTCCTCCGAACATCAGATGTTTAAAGGCGTGGAGTACAAGAAACAAGAAATGATCAGTAGAATCCATGGTCCAGATCTTTGTTCCATCTATTTCTATTGCTTCTTTTTTTGTAAAGACATCCTTAAAATATTCGTTCATATGTCTCCGTATTCCAGATTCTTTCCCTATTGGATTAGTATGTACTTCAATATGCAATCCGGACTCCGGCTGGTCAAAAGTAACCTCCTGGAGCATTTCTAATTCCTTCGGGGTAACTTCGCTTCTTTCTATCTGAAATCCTTTCGCTTCCAGTACTCTTCTCATTATAGGAAAGTCCTCTTTAGTGATCAGTAAGTCTTCATCTCCGGAAGGCCTGTGATCCCGATACTTTCCATACAGCTCTCTGCACACAATTCCCTTCATAACAATAGGATGAATCCCTGCTTTTTCAAACTCTCTATACAGATCCAGAAAAACAGAAGTCCTGACAGTTTGTCCGGTAACACCCCCTACTGTATCTGCAATTGCCTGTTTATATTCCGAAGACAAACGAAAGTCCTCGCTTTCGCATAGTTTTTCCCCAACTAAAGCCAGAAGATTCTGTTCCCGGGCGAGGGATAAAATCCTGCCATAGTCCACGGGCTCGGTGAGTTTAACTGGCTCATCCTGTATCGCACTTCTTACAATAGTCAAGAAATTTTCCTGTTGACCTTTCATAAATACCTGTTTCCCTTCTATTTATTGCCAAATAACAATCTCAAACCTGAATATGTGATCCATTCTTTCTATATAATAACCAGCCTATTTGGCAGGCGCTAGCAAATACCCAGTATATCGGGTTTATCATATCACATATCACCTTAACATGCCATCTTCTAAATTTTATTTACTTTCTCACTTTGAAATGTTCAAAAAATTTCTCCCATTATACTTTTCCAAAACAAATTTCTTCCTATTTAAAGTAACTTCTGTATAAATCTGGGTAGTTACAATACTTTTATGACCCAGGAGTTCCTGGACATCCCGGATTCCGGCACCATTATTTAAAAGCTGGGTGGCAAAACTATGCCGGAGGGAATGGGGTGTTGCTTCCGATGTGATCCCCGCCATATCTCTGTACTTATAAAAAATCTTTTCTATTCCATAAATACTGATCCGATCGCCATATTTGTTCAGAAATACCGCCTGGTCTGAAGGCGCCATCTTTTCTCTTATTTCCAGCCAGCGGGCCATTTTCTCTCTCACTTCCATAGAAAAAATGTACAGAAGCCTTTCCTTACTCCCTTTTCCTCTTATCCGCACAGAATATTCCCTGCTGTTATAGTCCTCCACATTCATGGCAGAGGCCTCACCTATACGCAGTCCCAGGCTATAGATCAAATCTATCATACAATCATTTCTTACTGCCAGCATCTTCTTAAATTCCGAATCCGCTAAAGATACTTCCATTTCAGTAAGATAGATTAACTTCTGTATGTCTTCCTGAGAAAGAGTCTTAGGAAGGGTACTTGGCAACTGAAACTTTCTGGAAGAAAAGCGAAAAAAAATCTCATGAGCCATGCCCTCCAGATTCAAAAATTTACAGTATTGCTGCACAGACACGTACTTACGCCGGATAGACTTGGGCAAAAGCCTTTTCTCTCTTTGAAGATACGAGAAATATTCTAATATTGTACGGCTGTCAAAGCTTTCTTCTTTCCTGCTCTGATACCACCTCAGCAGGCCATCTATGTCATTTCTATAGGCATAGAGTGTCCTAGAAGCCAAGTTCCGCTCTACTGAAAGGCTGTTGATAAATTGTTTCAAGTAGTCCTTTTGTTCCTCATAAATAAATTGCATCGCCGTATTCCTCCTATTTTTTATGTATATCTCTCATTCTAGCGTACGAGGAAGGGAAAGATTTGAGGATGAAGTCCAAATAATAACAATTATTTTATGTACAGAAAAGGATAAATTGGTATTTCACTAGAATGGAATTTAGAAAATATTCCGGCTCTGCCGGGCGGAAAGAGGAAGTACGTTATGAATAAAAAATATACGATTGCCGTAGCTGGAACTGGATATGTGGGATTATCAGTTGCTACATTGCTGTCTCAGCATCATAAAGTTTATGCTGTGGATATCGTTCCTGAAAAAGTTAATATGGTAAATCAGCGTAGGTCGCCCATTCAAGACGATTATATTGAAAAATATCTGGCAGAGAAGGACTTGGATTTGACCGCAACTCTTGATGCAGAAACGGCGTATAGTGCTGCGGATTTTGTTGTGATCGCAGCACCTACTAACTACGATTCAAGTACACAGCATTTTGACACGAACGCCGTCGGGAATGTCATTGACTTGGTTATGAAATATAATCCGAAAGCTATCATGGTGATTAAATCTACTATTCCGGTTGGATATACGAAAAGTATCCGAAAGAAAACAGGAAGCAGGAATATTCTTTTTAGCCCGGAATTTTTAAGAGAGTCAAAGGCTTTGTATGACAATCTTTATCCTTCTCGTATCATCGTCGGCACGGATCTGAACGATGAGCGCTTGGTGGAGGCTGCTCATGAGTTCGCTGGTCTTCTGCAGGAAGGTGCGATTAAGGAAAACATCGACACACTGTTTATGGGCTTCACCGAGGCAGAAGCAGTTAAGCTGTTTGCTAATACCTATTTGGCACTGCGTGTGGCGTACTTCAACGAACTGGATACTTATGCAGAGAGCAAGGGATTGAACACCCAGCAGATTATTGACGGTGTTTGCCTTGACCCTCGTATTGGCAGCCACTACAATAACCCGTCCTTTGGTTACGGCGGATACTGCCTGCCGAAAGATACTAAGCAGTTGCTGGCTAACTATGCAGATGTGCCGGAGAACCTGATCGAGGCTATTGTCGAGAGTAACAGAACTCGTAAAGATTTCATCGCTGACCGCGTCCTAAAGCTGGCTGGTTACTACGGCTATGATGCAGAGAACGAGTTTGATGAGGATAAAGAGAAGAAGGTAACGATTGGCGTTTACCGTCTGACAATGAAGAGCAACAGCGACAACTTCCGTCAGAGTTCTATCCAAGGTGTTATGAAGCGCATCAAGGCCAAGGGCGCAACTGTAATCATTTATGAGCCAACTCTGAAAGACGGTGAGACTTTCTTTGGATCAGTAGTGGTTAATGATCTGGCTAAGTTCAAGGAAATGAGCCATGCCATCATCGCAAATCGGTATAGTAAAGATCTTGATGATGTGAAAGAGAAAGTTTATACGAGAGATATTTTCCAGAGAGACTAAGAAAGACGAGGGATACAGAATGAAAGGCATTATTTTAGCAGGTGGATCGGGCACTCGTCTGTATCCATTAACGAAAGTTACGAGCAAACAACTCTTACCTATTTTTGATAAACCGATGATTTATTACCCGATGTCCGTTCTGATGAACGCCGGCATCCGTGACATTTTGATTATTTCCACACCGCAGGATACTCCTCGCTTTGAGAACCTGCTGGGTGATGGACACCAGTTTGGTGTGAACTTGACCTATGCTGTTCAGCCTTCTCCGGATGGACTGGCACAGGCCTTTATTATTGGTGCCGACTTTATCGGCGACGATTCTGTGGCTATGGTGCTGGGCGACAACATCTTTGCGGGTCACGGATTAAAGAAAAGATTGACTGCCGCAGTAGAAAACGCTGAGAGTGGCAAGGGCGCAACGGTATTTGGTTACTATGTGGACGATCCGGAGCGTTTTGGTATCGTGGAATTTGACAAGAATGGTAAGGCCGTTTCTATTGAGGAAAAGCCGGAGCATCCGAAGAGCAACTACTGCGTGACCGGTCTGTACTTCTACGATAACCGTGTGGTCGAATTTGCAAAGAATCTGAAGCCGTCCGTCCGTGGTGAACTCGAAATCACCGATCTGAACCGCATCTATCTGGAAGATGGCTCTCTGAATGTTGAGTTATTAGGTCAGGGCTTCACTTGGTTGGATACTGGTACACATGAGAGCCTTGTGGATGCTACCAATTTCGTGAAGACCGTGGAGCAGCATCAACACCGTAAGATTGCCTGCCTTGAGGAAATTGCATATCTGAACGGCTGGATTAGCAAGGATGAACTGATGGAAGTCTATGAGGTCATGAAGAAGAACCAGTATGGTCAGTACCTGAAGGATGTTATGGACGGCAAGTATCAGGAGCATCTGTATTAATAAAAGAAGAACCCAAAGATAAGTGCAGAGGAGAATAGATCATGAATATTATTGTTACCGGCGGTGCTGGTTTTATTGGTAGTAACTTTGTGTTCCACATGCTGAAGAAGTATCCGGACTACCGGATCATCTGTTTGGACAAGCTGACCTACGCAGGCAATCTGTCCACGCTTGCACCTGTTATGGATAATCCGAATTTCCGTTTCGTGAAAGCAGATATCTGTGACCGCGAAGCTGTAGACAAACTGTTTGAAGAAGAGCATCCAGACATTGTGGTGAACTTTGCGGCAGAATCTCATGTTGACCGTTCCATTGAAGATCCGGGAATCTTCCTCCAGACCAACATCATCGGTACCAGTGTGCTGATGGACGCATGCCGCAAGTACGGCATCCAGCGTTATCATCAAGTTTCTACCGATGAGGTTTATGGTGACCTTCCGCTGGATCGTCCTGACCTGTTCTTCACCGAGGAGACTCCAATCCACACCAGCTCTCCGTACAGCAGCTCCAAAGCTGCCGCTGACCTGCTGGTTCTGGCTTACCACCGCACCTATGGTCTGCCGGTGACCATCTCCCGTTGCTCCAACAATTATGGTCCGTATCACTTCCCGGAGAAGCTGATTCCGCTGATGATTGCCAATGCACTGGCTGACAAGCCGCTGCCTGTTTATGGCGAGGGTCTGAATGTCCGTGACTGGCTGTATGTGGAAGATCACTGCAAGGCCATTGATCTGATTATTCACAAGGGCCGTGTTGGTGAAGTCTACAACGTCGGTGGCCACAATGAGAAGCAGAACATCGAGATCGTGAAGATTATCTGCAAGGAACTGGGCAAGCCGGAGAGCCTGATTACCCATGTAGGTGATCGTAAGGGTCACGATATGCGGTATGCCATTGACCCGACCAAGATCCACAACGAGCTGGGCTGGCTGCCGGAGACTAAATTTGAGGATGGCATCAAGAAGACTATTCAGTGGTATCTTGATAACCGTGAGTGGTGGGAGACCATTATCAGCGGTGAATACCAGAACTACTACGAGAAAATGTACAGCAACCGCTAACAGGAGGAAAGAACATGAAGTTTTTTGTAACAGGCGTTGGCGGTCAGCTGGGACATGATGTGATGAATGAGCTGCTAAAGCGCGGTCACGAAGGTGTGGGTTCTGATATTCAGGAGAACTACAGTGGTGTGGCAGATGGTTCTGCGGTAACAAAAGCACCGTATGTGGCACTGGACATTACTGATAAAGATGCCGTTGAAAAAGTTATTACAGAAGTAAATCCGGATGCCGTGATCCATTGTGCAGCATGGACTGCTGTGGATATGGCAGAGGATGACGATAAAGTTGCGAAAGTCCGTGCTATCAATGCAGGTGGCACTCAAAACATTGCAGATGTTTGCAAGAAACTGGACTGCAAGATGACTTATATCAGTACGGACTATGTGTTTGACGGCCAGGGCACAGAGCCTTGGCAGCCGGACTGCAAGGATTACAAGCCTTTAAATGTATACGGTCAGACGAAACTGGAAGGTGAGCTGGCGGTCAGCCAGACGCTGGAGAAATATTTTATTGTCCGCATCGCATGGGTGTTTGGCCTGAATGGTAAGAACTTTATTAAGACCATGCTGAATGTTGGCAAGACGCACGATACTGTCCGTGTGGTTAATGACCAGATTGGCACACCGACCTATACATATGATTTGGCTCGACTGCTTGTTGATATGAATGAAACCGAGAAGTATGGCTATTACCATGCGACTAACGAGGGCGGTTATATCAGCTGGTATGACTTCACGAAAGAAATCTATCGTCAGGCTGGGTATAAGACAGAAGTCCTGCCGGTGACCACGGCAGAGTATGGTCTGAGCAAGGCTGCTCGTCCGTTCAACAGCCGTCTGGATAAGAGCAAGCTGGTGGAAGCTGGATTCACTCCGCTTCCGACTTGGCAGGATGCACTGAGCCGATACCTGAAAGAAATCGAGCAGTAAGAGGAGATAGAGAAAATGGGACAGATTAAAGTTGAAAAAAATGTAGGCGGCATCGAAGGACTTTGTGTTATTGAGCCTGCTGTTCACGGCGATGCCCGTGGCTATTTCATGGAAACCTACAACGAAAAAGATATGAAGGAAGCTGGCATTGACATCCACTTCGTACAGGATAACCAGTCTATGTCAACAAAGGGTGTGCTGCGTGGTCTGCACTTTCAGAAGCAGTATCCGCAGTGTAAGTTGGTTCGCGCTGTGCGCGGTACTGTATTCGATGTTGCTGTTGATCTCAGAAGCAATTCTGAGACCTATGGTAAGTGGTATGGCGTTACCTTGTCTGCCGAGAACAAGAAGCAGTTTCTCATTCCGGAGGGCTTTGCTCATGGATTCCTTGTTCTGAGCGATGAGGCAGAGTTCTGCTACAAGGTCAATGACTTCTGGCATCCGAATGACGAGGGTGGAATGGCTTGGAACGATCCGGAGATCGGCATCGAGTGGCCGCAGCTGAAAGGTGAGTACAAGGGTAGTGCCAGTGCAGAAGGCTACACGCTGGAAGATGGTACTGCACTGAATCTGAGTGATAAGGACCAGAAGTGGCTGGGACTGAAAGATACTTTTAAATTTTAAGAACACAGGGGTAGGAAGAATGCAGCGGGAAAACGAAGTACAACACGTATTTCTGGTAGGAGCTAAGAGCTTAGGTGCTTATGGCGGATATGAGACTTTTGTTTATAAGCTCACAGAGTACCATCAGAACAAGAAAAATATTAAATATCATGTGGCGTGTAAGGCTAACGGTGATGGCTGCATGGATGAAACAAAAGTGGATGGTGTGACCAGAATCAATGATCACGAGTTTGAATTCCATAATGCACATTGTTTCAAGATAGATATTCCTCAGATTGGACCTGCACAGGCAATTTATTATGATGTTGCGGCATTGAAGGCTTGTTGCAAGTACATAAAGGAGCATCGGATTAAGCATCCGATCGTTTACATCATGGCCTGCCGTATCGGACCTTTTGCTGGTCATTTCTATAAAGAAGTCCATAAACTGGGTGGTACTGTGTACCTGAATCCGGACGGACACGAATGGATGAGAGCAAAGTGGTCTGAACCGATTCGAAAATACTGGAAGATTTCTGAACAGATGATGGTCAAATACTGTGATCTTGCTATCTGTGACTCATTGAACATCGAGAAGTATATTCACGAGTGCTATGACGGCAAAGGTATCAAGGGCAGAAATCCGAAGACGACATTTATCGCTTATGGTGCAGATCTGACACTCAGCAAGTTATCTGATGACGATGAGAAGCTGGTGAACTGGTATAAAGAAAAAGGACTGACGAAAAAGGATTACTACCTTGTCGTCGGTCGTTTTGTACCGGAGAACTCTTTTGAAGTTATGATTCGAGAGTTCATGAAGAGCAAGAGCAAAAAGGACTTTGCCATTATTACAAATGTGAATGAGAAGTTTTTGAATGAGCTTGAGGAAAAACTTCATTTCAAGAGTGATAAGAGAATCAAATTTGTCGGCACTGTTTACGATCAGGAACTGCTGAAGAAGATTCGTGAGAATGCCTATGCTTATTTCCACGGTCATACGGTCGGTGGTACGAATCCATCGCTGATTGAAGCTCTTGGCAGTACAAATCTGAATCTGCTGGTTGATGTTGGTTTTAATAAAGAAGTAGCAGAAGATTGTGCATTGTACTGGAGCCGCAAGCCGGGTAACCTTGCAAAGCTGATCGATAAAGCAGATCAGATGAATGGTGATGAAATTGCAGAGATGGGCCGGAGAGCTAAGAAACGTGTGGCGGAAGAGTACACGTGGGATAAGATTTGTGGGCAGTATGAAAAAGTTTTTGCGGATGGGGAATGCTAACTATGAAAATATTGGCAATACATAATTTCCATAGAAAGGGTTCAGCGAGTGGCGATGATCAAGTGTTTAAGAGTGAAACAGCTTTGCTGGAGAGTCATGGAAATCAGGTGATTAAATATACAGTTTCTAACGATGAGTTTGATAGCGCGGGGGTAATAGGAAAGCTGTCAGCGACATTAGGGATGCTTTGGAGTCGTAAAAACTATAAAGCTGTACAACAGCTTATTGAAACGGAAAAACCGGATATTGTACATGTTCATACATTTTTTCCGTTGCTTTCACCTTCCATTCTTTATGCGGCTAAGAGAAGTGGAGCCAAAGTTGTAGCAACATTACACGATACCCGTTTTGTGTGCCCGTGTTCGACATCTTTACGTGGAACGGAGCTGTGTAATGAGTGCGGCGATGGAAAGTATTTTCGGATGTGTAAATATGGCTGCTTTAAAAATTCTAAGTTACAGAGCTTTATTGTGGCAGGTATTTTTACTTATCACCGTAAGAGAAAAAGCTTTTACGAGCAGATTGACCGATATATTTGTCTGAATGAAAACCAGATTCGCCTTTTGAGAAACATCGGATTTGATAAGAACAAGATTACAAAGAAGTACAATTTTGTACCTGATGCAGAAGCAAACCTCAAGGCGGTTAGGGTTGATGGCTTACCAGAACGGTATGCTGTATTCTACGGTCGAATTGGTGAAGAAAAAGGTATAAGAATCCTGATGAAGATTTGGGATGATCTTTCGGATATTCCACTAGTTGTAATGGGCGGTGGTCCGCTCGAAGATGAGTTTAAGCAGTGGGAGGAGAAACACGATAATGTCTATTTTTTAGGATATACGCAGCATGATAAATGCCTCTCCATTGTGAAAGGTGGAGAGTTTGTAGTATTTCCATCTATTTGGTACGAGGGCTGTTCTATGGTCGAGATTGAGACGGAGAGTCTTGGAAAAGGATTGATTGCGACGGATCTTGGGTTCTCAACAGAAGCTATTGAAAATGGAGTGAATGGATATAAAGTAAAACTCGGCGATATTGAGGGATTCCGTAAGTGTATCACAGAACTGTGGAATAAACAGGAATTGATTTCTGAAATTGGCAAAAATGCCAGAAGGGATTATGAACGGAAATACAGACCGGAAGATAACTATGAGCAGTTGATGGATATTTATAAAAAGACTATGGAGCGATGACTATGGATTCGAGAATAAACACTGCGGATAGACTTTCTATTTTATATCGTACAGGAATTAAACTTTTTAGGGGGGGTACGCAGAATCTTCTTAAAAGAAGCGCATGGAATGCTTCTGATAGGGAAAGGCGTGCAGATTTCCCACGGTAAACATATTCGCTGCGGCAAAAATGTTAAGTTTGAAGATTATGCGGAGATTCATGGATTGTGTTCCGATGGCTTGAACTTTGGAGATTATGTAACTATAAGTCGGGGCGTTATGATTCGACCTTCTAGTTACTATGGTGGCGACTATGGAGTTGGCCTAACAATGGGTGAACACAGTTCGATTGGCCCTTACGGATATGTCGGATGCTCTGGAAAAATAAATATTGGAAAAAATGTAATGTTTGGTCCAAAGTGCAGTCTGTTTGCAGAAAACCATGTGTTTTCTGATACGGAACACAGCATCAAAAGTCAAGGGGTTAAGCAAAAGGGCATTACCATTGAAGATGACTGTTGGATTGGAAGCAATGTCACAATCCTTGACGGAGTAAGAATTGGAAAAGGCTCTGTCATTGGAGCAGGCACATTAGTTACCAAGGACATTCCGGCAGGATCTGTAGTGGTAGATGCGAGAAATAAAAAAATAAGAGCTAGACGATAGAGTGCAACGATAAAGTGGCACTTTTCACTGGAGGAAAAATGAGTAGTGACAAGGTGAAAAAAATTCTATATGTCCGATGTGCACCGTATGTATTGAATTTTGACAGTTATAATTTGCAGGAAGTTGGTTTAGGAAGTGCATTTTGCCGTAAGAATTATGATTTTGATCTTATTTACTATTCAAAAGAAGATAGGAATCAGGAAATTGACATCGGTAATCGGAAATTGACAATTCTTTGGAGAAAAGGGTTTAAACTGTTAAGAACAGGAATTTACCCATTTTTGCTAAATAAGGATTTTCTGAAAAAGTATGACATAATAATTGTCTCAGAATATGGACAGCTTATGAGCCATTTGATTGCAAAAAAACACTCAAATGTATATTTGTACAACGGACCATACTACAATTTATTCAAAATTCCGTTTGTTGAGCCAATATATGACAAACTTTATTGCAAAAAAATCAATTGCGAAATGAAAAAAATTTTTTGCAAAACCCAAATGGCAAAAGAGTTTATAGAAAAAAAGGGTCTAACCAATACCGTGGTTACGGGAGTGGGGCTAGATGTTGCAAAGTTTGATGCAGAAGAAAGCGTATTACCGGAAACACAGGATTTAATGGATAAAATGAGGGGAAAAAGGAATCTCCTCTATGTGGGAAGTGTTATACCAAGAAAAAATACTGAATTGATAGTAAAGGCATTTGTGGAATTAAAGAAAGATAATCGAAATTGTGATCTACAACTAGTCTTAATCGGAAAGGGAGATTCAACATATACACAAAAATGTAAGGAGATTATTCCTGAAAATTTAAAAAAAGATGTGGTTTGGTGTGCGTTCATAAAAAATGCTCAACTTAAGTATATTTACGAGAGCGCATACGCCTTTTTATTACCATCAGTTCAAGAAATCTTTGGAATGGTTTTGTTGGAAGCAATGTATTTTGGTCTTCCGGTTGTATCAAGTCGTAGCGCAGGAGCAGGAACGCTAATTCAGAATAACAGAAATGGTTTGATTGTTGAACAGTTTAATATTTGTGCATGGAAAGATGCAATACAAAAGTTACTCGAAGATGAAGTTCTTGCTCGGAACTTAGGAAATGAGGCCCGGAAAACGATTAAGAAAGACTTTATGTGGGATAGCATAGCCGATAAAATGTTGAAGTATATGGATTGAATAGAGGAAGAAGATAATGCAGAAGCCGAGTTTTTCATTTTTGATTTTAAACTATAGAAATGTTGAAGAAACAATTAAGTGTGTTGAGTCCATTCAAAAAGCGGGCTATAAAAATTCAACTATTGTCATTGTTGATAATGGATCTGCTGATGGATCATATGAAAAAATTTGCGGATTATACAGTAGAACAAATGGCATTCACATTATTAAATCAGAGGTAAACTTGGGATTTTCTGGAGGAAATAATTTAGGGTACACATTTGTTAGAGAAAAACTGAAACCAGACTTTTTGATTGTGACAAACAACGATGTCCTTTTTCCCCAGGTAGATATGCCTAAGCGAATTCAGGAAAACTATGAGAACACAGGCTTTTATGTTTTGGGACCAGATATCTATGTGCGGAAGAATCATGAGCACCAAAGTCCAATGATGTTGACTCTGCCAAGTAGGGAGGACATCGAAAAAGAACTTCAAATGTATGAATTCTATTTAGAGCATCCAGATAAATGGGTCACAAGAAGAAAAGTACAAACTATAAAAAATCGAGTGTGTCAGTCCAACGATGTTCTAAAACACATTTATAGTAAAATAAAAGGAAGAACTTCTATTGATCATTCTCAAAAATATGTAAATTGTTGTGTACAGGGCGCGTGCATAATTGTTTCAAGAAAATTTATCGAAGCAGAAGAGAAAATGTTTACACCGGAGCCATTTTTGTATTGTGAGGAATTATTGCTTTATAAGAAATGCATGGACAAGAATTATTTGACTGTATATGATCCTTCAATTCAAATATGGCACGAAGATAGTTCTACAATGAAGAAAATAAATTCTAATGCACTAGAAAAGGCAAAATTTACATTGAAACATCATGTGGCGGCGAGGAAACTTGTATTACAGGTATACCAGGAGAATAAATGAAAAGTCTAATCCCCCAGCTATGCTGGGGAGAATAGAGTAGTCGGAAGTGGTGAGGATAACAAAATAAAGCCTCCTGTGATAGAATGAGAATGGTGTCGCAAGCCAAACTCAAAATCAAAAGAGGCGGTCCAAATGGACAATAAAAGTTTATCACATACTCGTTGGAAATGCCAGTATCACATTGTGTTTATTCCTAAATACCGAAAGAAGGTATTGTATGGGAGAATACGCAGAGATGTCCGAGAGATAATAGCAACTTTATGCCAGTATAAAAAATGTAGAGATAATTGCAGGAGCGGTATGTATAGATCATGTACATTTAAGCGTAGCAATTCCACCAAAACTCAGAGTATCAGATTTTATGGGGTATCTGAAAGGAAAAAGCACATTAATGATTTATGACAGGCATCCTGAGTTGCAAAGTAAATGAGATAAAGCGTTTTGGGCTAGAGGATATTATGTTGAAACGATTGGCAATATAACAGATGAAGCAGTTCAAAAGTATATAAAAGAGCAAGCAGAAGAATCGAGACGAGAAGATTCGAGTAGTACCGCTTTATAGCGGGCCAGCAAAAGTGCTTGCGATACCGCCCTTTGGGGCGAGCAGTAACAATGGCCCTTTGGAGGGCTAATAATAAACCACCAGTTGAACTGGTGGTTGCTAACTAGCGGAACACGAGCATATATTCTCGATAATTTTTACATGAACCTATTAGTGCGCTATGGATTAGTGTTTACAGTCATGTTTTTGTATCTTGTATGCAAAACCTCGAAAAAATTGGTAGAAGTGGGGCATAGTGAATTAGCAATTGTTTGGTGTGTGTTTTGCCTTTTAGGAATTACAGAGGGCGCAATTATTAATATAGATTATAATTTCTTTGCAGTTACAATGGTAGTCGTCTTGTATTGCAAATATTTTAATAAAGAAGAAAGACGACTGTACTAGAAGAAAACCGTATTAAATGGAGGAATAAAGCAGTGATATCAGTTGTCATGGCAACCTATAATGGAGAACAATATATTATAGAACAAATAGAGTCCATAGTGAATCAAACAGTTCATGTAGATGAACTTATTATATGTGATGACATGTCCAGTGATAGAACTGTTGAGATTATTAAAAGTTATATTGATGAGAAAGAACTCTCTCAAACCATTAAACTATATCAAAATAGTCAAAACGTTGGATATATTAGAAATTTTTATAACGGAATAAAAAGAAGCCATGGAGAGTATATCTTTCTGGCAGATCAAGACGATGCGTGGGAAGTAAATAAGGTTGAGCGAATGCTTGCTACAATGCATGTTTGTAATGCAGAGGTGCTTTGCTCAAATTTTAGCTTAATAGATGCGAACGGTAAAGCGTACTCAAAAAAAGCAAGAATTCCAGAGTTCGTTCAGAATGCACCAGATGGAGTAAGCAAGATTAAATTTTTGCCACTGTTATTTGGTAATGTTGCGCAAGGCTGTACCTATTGTTTTACGAAAAAGGTTAAGGATGTATATTTGAGTGCAAATTACGATAAGATAATCCATGACTATCAAATAATGCTCATTGGATCGGCTATGGATGGCGCATATTTTTTGAACGAAAAATTGATTCGGTATAGGCTGCATGGAAATAATAATATTGGATTTTCAGAGAAAAAAACACTCAAGCATATTGACTTTAGATTGAAAGTGAAAAAACCTAAAGTTGCATGTTTTATTGATTGTATAAAAAATGAAATTTATATTCCACATTATATGATAGCTCAAGTGGTTTTATATCTAAAGTTGCCAGTGTGGAAAGCAGTTTTTAACAGATTTTTTGGGCGAAAGGAGTAAAGTCAATGAGCAAAACAAAATCCTTTCTGATTGGTCTTATAGGGATGATATCATCGTGGGCTATAATAAGATTTGGAAGTAATAGCCTGTTTAAGATACTCGTTATATGTTTTCTTTTGGTAAATTTGGTTGAGCTAAATATTAAATTTAGAAAGGTGAACCTCAATCCATGGTTTTACTTGATGTATGGAAGCATGATAATAACATTTTTATTATCAAATAGTATGACGATAGGTGCAGAATGGATAAAACAGGAGAATGTTCAATTTTTCTGGATGACAGTTTATGCTACATTCTATTTGATGGCTTCTGCATTTTCAGATAAACAAATTGAAATTTATTTTAAGGGCTTTGTATATGGAAACTTAATACAAATGGTATGGGTAATCGTTCAGTATATGATATATACAGTGACGGGACTTGATATCAATATGCAATTATTTTCGACATTATATAGTAGAAGCTATATTAAAGAAGGCGGATTTGGTGCTTCAGGTCTTGCGTGGCATCCAAGTAATTTAGCGGTACTACTTGTTATATTGTTTTGGGTGTTTGATAGTTGGTATTGGAAATTCATTGTACTTGTAACGGCGATACTGAGTAATAACTCTACAGTTATAATTTGTGTGGTAACATGCATCGCTATCAATATTTTAGCAGATAAAAAGGGCGGAGTTAGGAGCATTAAAGTTGAAAGAAGAGCGTTTGTGATAGCGTTTATTGCTATCTTTGTAATGTTAATATTTTTCATTAAGACTGATTTATTTTTGATTGCTGGTAATAGAATCTCGTTTATTTACCATAGATTATTTGGCGGATATTATGATGGCGGAAGCACGAATGCCCATATTCGATACTATGTCACAATTCCCGATGTAATAACCCATTATCCATTGACAAAAATTTTGTTTGGCTTTGGAGAGGGATGCTCTGGATATGTTATGACAAATTTGTTTGGACAATATAGTAATAGTGGGGCGTGGGCATTGGAATGTGATATTGTCAATATTTTGTGGAATAAAGGCTTGGTAGGATTCTTTTTGTTCTATGGATGGCTATTTTCCATTATAAAAAGAGGGTGGGCAGTCAATCATAAATATGCTTATATTATGATTGCTATAATAGTAGGAGGTATATTTTACAATATCCAGTACGACTGGGTTATTGTTTTGGAGATGATTATAAATATTGCTATTTATAAACAGATCGATTTGTTTAATACGAACCATTTTTCTAAAAGGATAGTACGTGATTGTACGGATCTCGCATAAAATGGTAATCCAAGAGGAGAATAAGCTATATGAAGAAACATATATTGTGCATAAATGCAGATTTGCAGTCTACAAATCTGGGCTGTGCAGCGCTGGGGCTGTCATTTGTACAGGTACTCCGTGAAATTGCTGAAAAGAATAATTTCCATATTGAGATGAGTGTCCTTGGATATGGAAAAGGAAAAGAATATGAGGATGAGTATATATCTATACATGAAACAGTATACTTCGATTTAAGAAATATAAAAGTTTGGAAATTTCTGAAAAATAATATTGCAAAGGCAGATTTGATTGTTGATTTTACAGGTGGAGATAGTTTTACAGATATCTATGGAATGAGAAGATTCTATAGAGAATCTATTGTGAATGAATTGGCTGTACAAAGTAAGGCATACTTTGTATTAGGCCCACAGACAATCGGGCCATTCAACAATAGCGTTGCAAAAAAAATTGCTAAACATTTGTTACTAAAATCCGATTGTGTATTTACAAGAGATGAAATCTCAAATGAGTATGCTAGAAATCTGGGTTGTGACAGTATATTAACGACGGATGTGGCTTTTATGCTGCAACCTGCAACAAATAACTATAACAATTTGAATGAGTCTAAAAGGATAAAAATTGGCATTAATGTGTCTGGGTTGATGATGAATGGGGGATACAACAGTAATAATCAATTTGGACTAAAGATGGACTACAAGAAGTTTGTCGACACACTAGTAAGTGAGTGCTTGAAAATGAATTATGAGGTTCATCTGGTTCCACATGTGCTTCCATTACATTCACCCGCAGAAGATGACTATAAAGCTATAGAGCAGATTCATAATATCTATCATCAGACTTTACTTGCTCCTAGATTTTTATCTCCCAAGGAAGCGAAAGAATACATTAGTTATATGGATTTCTTTATTGGATCTAGAATGCATGCAACGATTGGATCTTTTTCAATGGGAGTTCCGACTATACCGGTAGCATACAGTCCTAAATTCTCTAGATTGTTTTCAAGTGTGGGATATAATAGAGTAATAGATGGAAAAGTTACTAACGAAGTAGATGCCGTTTCTACTATTCTCGATGCTATTGCTCATAAAGAAGAAATTAAAAAGGAAATGCAAGTACCTTTGAATATTATTAAAAAGCGAAATGAGGATTTTGTGGAAAAAATTCGAGATATATTGAATAATTCAGCGAGATAAAAAAGGGGAATGTATATGATTGACAACAAGAAAAACATACAGCTTCTTGTAGAATGCTTGAAGGAACATTCTGTTCGGAACATTGTGATAAGTCCTGGTGGAACTAATATTGCTTTTGTTAAGGCAGTGCAGGATGATCCTTTTTTCCATTGCTTTTCTGTAGTTGATGAGCGGAGTGCTATGTATTTTGCAATCGGTCTTTATCTCCAGACAGGAGAAGTCATTGCAACATCATGTACGAGTGCGCAGGCGACTAGAAATTATGTCCCAGGCTTGACAGAGGCATATTATAAAAAGGTTCCAATCTTAGCAATTACGATGAGTAAGCATCCGCGTTTCACTTACCAAGAATATATGCAAGCACCAGATCAGAGTTCACTCCCAAATGATTGTGTTAAAAGTTCGTATAGTTTGCCTATTGTATCTGAAAATGATGATGTATTACATAGCATTCGGCTGATTAACGAGGCTATATTGGAAACTACACATCATGGCTGCGGACCGGTACAATTGTGCATTCCGTGGCTTGACTTTCCGTTAAGTGCCATTCCACCGCAAAATCGTGGTATTAAAAGGTACACTCTGGAAGACACATGGAATATTTCATTAAAAAACAAAAAAGTACTAATTTGCATTGGTGAGCACATTCGGTTTGGGGAAAAAGAAAAGAATTCCCTCGAAAAATTTTGTGAATGTTACAATTGTGCAGTTTATACAAATCACTTGTCTAACTACAATGGAAAATATTCTTTCGAGGGAAACCTTTTATTTACGACAATTGGAGTTGAAAAATTCAAGACGGAAATTTGTCCAGATATTTTAATTACTATCGGTGGACAAACAGGTGATTATCCATTCTATAAACTTTTTTCCAGGCTTGAACTTAGAGAAATTGAGCATTGGAGGGTTGACTGCGACGGTCATGTGACAGACACATATGATAAACTGACAAAGGTCTTTGAATGTTCAGAAGCAACTTTCTTTGAAAAGCTGACGATAGCCCAATCAGATACGCATGAATATTATGCAAAGATTAACAGCTGTATTACCTATAACTTGGATGTGGAACTTCCATTTTCTAATGCATATGCAGCCCGGAAACTGACAAAATTTATTCCGCAAAATAGTGTGGTTCAGTTTTCGATATTGAATAGCTTACGAGTTTGGAATTTGTTTCATTTTGAGAATCAGGTTGAATGCTATTCTAATGTTGGTGCGTTTGGAATTGATGGAGGGATGTCGACACTAATTGGACAAAGCATGGTAACAAGTCAATTGTGCTTTATGATAATTGGTGATCTTGCGTTTTTCTATGATATGAATGCTTTAGGAATTAGAGGACTAAGAAGCAATGTTCGAGTTCTTCTTGTAAATAACAACGGAGGTGTCGAATTCAAATTAGGCAAAGTTGATTCTAAAGATGTGAACAGATACATTGCAGCGGGCAATCATTTTAAGAATGCACAAGGTTGGGCTGAAACGTGTGGATTTGAGTATTTAAGAGCACAAACAAAAAAAGAGTTTGATGGTGCTATAGAAAAATTTGTTGGTCTAAACGACAAACCGATTGTGCTAGAACTATTTGTATCTGATATTGATGACGCCGCAGCTTATAACAAACTAGTGGCAATTAATACAGAAGGAGCGGCACTCAATCAGTTTAAAGATAATGTGAAAGTTTCTGTAAAAAAGTTGTTTGGAAGAATTTGATAAGGTTTCGTGTGAAAGGAATACGATTGGTTAATGGCATCTACTATAAAAAAGTTTATTGTAAAATATAGGGGACTACCAGTTCCCGTTAAGGCATCATTTTGGTTTTTGATATCGGCTTTTTTGCAAAAAGGCATTTCGGTAATTTCAACGCCAATTTTTACACGGTTACTATCAACGGCCGAGTATGGACAATATAATGTTTTTAACTCATGGCTTGGAATTGTGACGGTATTTGTGACGCTTCAGCTTTATTCTGGAGTTTTTACACAAGGCATGGTTAAATTTGAAGATAGAAAATATCAATACGCTTCATCTTTACAGGGATTATGTTTGACATTGGTAGTGTTCTGGACAATAGTGTATTTTGTTTTTAGAAATAAGTGGAATGCATTATTTGGTCTAACCACTGTTCAAATGCTTGCTATGATACTGATGATTTGGGCATCTTCAGCTTTTAGTTTTTGGTCTGTTGAGCAGCGTGTTGATTTTCATTATCATAAACTCGTTGCAGTAAGTATTATTACATCCATTCTAAAACCTGCTGTTGGTGTAGTATTTGTTGTACTGGCCGAAGATAAGGTGACGGCTAGAATCTTGGGACTTGTTTTGGTTGAATTAGCAGCATATACATGGATGTTTTTCTCACAAATGAGAAAAGGGCGTGTGTTTTATGACAAATATTTTTGGAAGCATGCGCTGATGTTCAATCTTCCACTGATTCCGCATTACTTGTCAATGACTGTTCTTAACAGCTCAGATCGAATTATGATTAAGAATATGGTGGGAGCAGAAGAGGCTGGAATATATAGCTTAGCATATTCTGTTTCGCAGATTATGACACTTTTTAATACTGCACTTTTACAAACAATTGAACCGTGGCTCTATAAAAAAATTAAGTCAAAGAGCATAAAGGATATAGAAAAAGTGGCTTACCCTGCATTTTTATTGATTGCAGGAGTTAATATTCTGTTGATTGTATTTGCACCGGAAGTGGTTTCTATTTTTGCACCAACCGCATATCATGATGCCATATGGGTTGTACCACCGGTTGCAATGAGCGTGTACTTTATGTTTGCTTATACATTCTTTGCTGTTTTTGAATTTTATTATGAAAAAACAAAGAATGTTGCTATTGCAACGGTTTCTGGGGCTGTATTGAATATTTTATTGAACTATATCTTTATTGGAAAATTTGGTTACTACGCCGCTGGATATACAACGCTGATTTGCTATATTGTATTTTCACTTTATCATTACTATTTTATGAGAAAAATCTGTAAAAAGGAATTTGATGGTGAAATGCCATATAAAACAAGTGTTCTTTTTGTGATAACGATAGCTTTCATGATTGGCGGTTTTTCTATTCTGTTATTATACAATAACCGTGTGGGTCGTTATTTACTTATCGGAGCTCTTGTCTTATTGATGATTGTATTTAGAAACAAAATAATGAAGCAGATAACAGGATTACTTAGCTTAAAAAAACAGCGCGATTAAAAGGAGAAAACTTAATGAGTCTGAAATATAAACTACGTGGATTTATCCAATTACTAAAGCGAAAAGAGAAAATCCCCATACCTCAACCTGTCAATGCTGAAAAAATATTAGAAGGAAAAACGGCCTTGATTACAGGAGGAAGCGGTGGACTGGGTATTGCGTTTGCAAAAGCTTTCAAGGAAGCTGGTTGTTCAGTCATTATTGCGGGAACGAACCAAAGTAAATTGGACAAGTGTAAAGCTGACCTTGGACGAGATGTGCAGACCATAATAATAAACATAAGCGATGTATCTGTTCTTGCCGAAAAGGTAAATGAAGCGGTACGGCTTTCTCCTACTGGGAAAATTGATATTCTAGTCAATTCAGCTGGTGTGAATAAGGCTCAAAATTTTCTGGGAGTAAGTGAAGCTGATTACGACCGTATCATGGATATCAACGCAAAAGGAACATTTTTTATGAGTCAAGCCATTGCAAAGTATATGATTGACAATGGTATTGAAGGACATATCTTAAATGTAAGTTCCTCCTCTGCACAACGACCGGCTTGGACACCTTATGAGATTTCTAAGTGGGCAATTAACGGAATGACAAAAGGGATGGCCGATGTTTTACTGCCCTATGGAATCATTGTAAATGCAATTGCTCCAGGTCCTACGGCAACGCCTATGTTGATTAAGAATGGAGATAGCTGCATTTCAAATGACAATAACTTAATCGGTAGATTTGAAATGCCAAGCGAAATCGCAAACCTTGCAACATTTATGGTTAGTAATTTGGGGAATATGATTGTGGGAGATACAGTCTATATTTCTGGAGGTAGTGGAGTCATATCAATGCATCATTAAAAGCTTAAATTATGACAGAATATTTACATGGATTGTTAGACCCGCAACTGTTCAGCAACATAATAAGCTTTAGAATTAAATGTAGGAAGGTTGAGAAGAAGCATATGGATGAAAGAAGGGAAAGAGATTATACACTTGATTACCTGCGAGCATTAGGCACGGCTTTAGTAATCTTTGCGCATATTACGACTCCGACAGGAATTTTAGAGATTAGAACTTTTGATGTAACAATGCTTGTCTTTGTGTCTGGTGCTTCATACGCACTAAGTGCCAAAGAAAAGCAAATACTACATACAAAAGAATATTTTGAATACATCTTTAACCGATTCAAAAGATTGATTGTGCCGACTTGGATATTTTTAACATTGTATTTTATACTGTTTCATTTATTGAACCTTTGTGGAGTAACAGATGTCTACTTTACCCTAAAGGATTATATGGGTTCATACTTATTAGTGTCAGGAATTGGTTTTGTCTGGGTAATTAGAGTGTATTTCCTGATGGCAATAATTGCGCCGATATTATTGACTGCCATCAGGAAAATGAAAAAACCGACATTTTATATGTCTTTGATATTAGCAGCAGGACTACAGAGCATTTTGGTTAAAACCCTAAAAATAGAAAATGGAGCATTATGGAAAATGGTAGAACTGATTGTTCCATATATGCTAGGTTATGGTATCGTATATGCATTAGGAATGAAATATGAATATTACGGTGCGGCAGAGCCGCCAGTCCGGTGTGGCGAGAGCCACCTGTCC